>Ga0116227_10000037_pt1 | contig 227943 bp, 208 predicted proteins | sample S1TSphgellanicum_FD_89693 | JGI IMG/M metagenome (GOLD analysis project Ga0116227, IMG submission 89693) | Host-associated microbial communities from peat moss isolated from Minnesota, USA - S1T2_Fb - Sphagnum magellanicum MG | ecosystem: Host-associated > Plants > Peat moss > Unclassified...
ATACTTATTCAAATAGTTTCGTTTTAATGTAAGGTCATTATTAATGTTCCGCATAACGATTTAGCTTTAATTATATAAAGCTAATTCTGTTACCGAATTACTTAACCTTTACAGCAATGACAATTTTCCGTGTCTTACAAATAATGCTGCACCATTTGCCGCCAGTAGCGCGCTTTATGGGCGTAGTTATCCCAAATATAAAGCTCGTTGGTTATACCTTTCTCGGTTAACAGCTTACTGAGCTCCCTGTTGTTATCAATAAAAGGATCTGTTTCGCCTATGACCAAAACTATTTTTAGTTTTTGCATGGCCGTTAGTTCGGGGCCGTCGTGCAGGTTGGCTACGTATTGGCGGGGCATGTTAAAGTAAATATCCTCATCGTGATATCCATCGAACAGGTTGGTGAAGAACTGGATCTGCTCGGTCAGGTCGTACCGGCCGCTCATACAAACCGCTTTCTTAAAAAGCTGCGGATGCTTTAAAGCTACGTTGGCTGCATGATAAGCGCCCATGCTGCAACCTGCGGCTATCAAATCATCGTTGCCATTTTTTTCGTGGATAAAGGGCACCACCTCGTTAAGGATATAATCCTCATATTGCAGATAGCGTTTAATGCGTACCATAGGGTGCACGCCCTGGTTGTAGAAGCTTTCTGTGTCTACACTGTCCACACAAAATATCTGCAGTTCGCCAGCGGTTATGCGATTTTGCAGGGCTGCTATTACCTTCCAGTTTTCGTAATCGTAAAAACGGCCCATCCGTGGCGGGAAAAACAATACGGGTTCGCCGCCATGCCCAAACACCAGCAGTTCCATATCACGCCCCAGGCGTTCACTATACCATTTGTGATATTCCCGGTTCATTAGTTCGTTTTGTGGTGGAAATATCATGTATAAGTATTAACCGAAGATAAAATCAGGATTAACAATCAATTTGTGATGGCTTCTTTAAGAGTTTCCGTCCACAACTGGTACCCTTTTGGGTTAAGATGCAGGTCATCGGGCAAAAAGTATTCTTTTTTAGGTTTGCCCTTATCATCAACCATCTGGCTGAACACATCTATAAATTTCCAGTTTGGCGTTTTAGCTATTTCTTTTTCAATCAGTCCGTTGGTGTATTTGTACTGATCGATGAGGTATTGCCGGGCAGGACTCGGTTTTAAGGAAATGTAATAACAAGGAATAGCGCTACCAAACTGCCACTTTGCACGGGCTACCAATTGCTGAAAGAAAATAAATACCTCTTCAGGATGGCGGCCATCGCCCAAATCATTATCGCCGGCATAAACTACCAAACGCTTAGGCTGATAGCCCTGCATGATCCGGTCGAAGAACCAGACACAAGCCGCGAGGGTAGAGCCACCAAAACCTAATTTAGCTGGTTTTAAGGCCCCCAGGTCAACCGGAAGGGTTTCCCATAACCTGATAGATGAACTGCCGTAAAACAGTGTCTCAGGCGGCGTTTTAAACGTGGCCCATAACTGCTCAAGTTGCTTAACTTCGTATTCGTACCAAAACATGCTATCCTTTAAAAATATTAAAGCGCCCCTTGCAAGCCACCTGTAACAAACCTATAAAAAACATCCATAAAAAGCCTGTTTGCGGGTAAATAAATCAATTTTTAACAGGTTCGATTATTCATCAACTTATCTTTCAGTAAACTAAAGTATCCCCGAAGGGTACCCGTAGGTATTCGGTGATAGGGACTTAGTTTTTTAATCAGACCCGGGCGTAGGTTATAGTACTTTTTAAACCAACCATATTTTAGCAGTTTTTTCTCATCAAACCGCTTTACCGAAAAGGCGTGTTGCAAGAAATAATCTTTCGGGAAATCATAACCCAATCCCCAGTGTTCAGGCAGATTGCCGGGCGCATGGCCGGGGTTATAAACGGTACCGAACAGATAATCCCAAAATGCAAACTTGGTTGAGAAGTTAGCGTGAAATACCTCCTGGTAATTGGCGTGATGCCATAAATGTAATTCGGGCGAGTTGAAGATGTATTTAAACACGCCCAACTTCACTTTAATATTGGCATGGATAAACATACCGAAGATGGCATCTAACATCGCCTTAATAGGAATCACAACCGGATCGGCACCCAAAATGATGATTGGTGCAAATTCAATGGTTTGGTTAATGATGATTTCCAATACGTGCGACCGTGACCCGGCCAGAAAATCAACTTCTTTCCCCGAATGGTGTGCTTCATGCGTACGCCAAAGCAGTTTACTGCTGTGCTGTAAACGGTGAAACAGGTAGATGTACAGATCGTGCATCACCAAAAAAAACAGCACCTGCACTGCAACCGGCCAATGGCTTACAAACTGCCAGCGCGACCAATCAAAATGCTGCTGTATGGGCGCTATGATATAATCAAAGATCAGGATCTTTAAAAAATAGCTTTGAATCAAGGTGTACCAAACCAAATCAACCCAAAAGCCTTCCCTGAAAAAAGGAAGGCCTTTGCGATACGGTGCCAGCCGCTCCCAGGTGATAATGATGATTATCCAGGCGGCTAATATTAGTGAGGTAATTTTTACAATACTCTCTTGCGGCATTTAGCTAACTACGGGTTTTTCTTTGTATTCGTCACTAATGTTTACTCTCAGGCGTTTCATAGGGTCAAGTTCAGATGCATAAACCCGTTTTACACCGTCGCCGGCGGCGGTTTCGGCATCGCGGATATCGCGTACCAAACGCTGCAGACCCTGTGGCTCTACCGATGCGGCGTGGTCTGATCCCCACATGGCGCGGTCTAAGGTAAAGTGGCGTTCTACAAAGGTAGCGCCTAAAGCTACCGCCGCTACGGTAGTAGCCAAACCGGTTTCGTGGCCGGAATAGCCAATTGGGATGCCCGGATATTTATTTGCCAGCGTTTGTACCATTCTCAGGTTTAGCTCCTGTGGCGGGCAAGGATAAGCAGATGTAGAGTGAGCGATCATTACCGGATAGTTAGGATCGATACCTGCAATAAAATCCATGGTAGTTTCAATCTCGCGCATGGTTGACATACCGGTTGATAGCATTAACGGTTTGCCGGTTTCCATGATGCGTTTGATCAGGTCGAAATCTGTCAATGATGCCGAAGCCAGTTTATACAGCAGCATATCAAACTGCTCCATCACATCAACCGATGGTACATCCCAGGCAGATACAAACCAATCGATACCCACTTTTTTGCAATACTGATCGATAACCGCATACTCGGCTAACCCAAATTCGGTTTTGCGTTTGTAATCGATATAACTGATACGACCCCATGGGGTATCGCGCATTTTTTCCCACTGATCTTTCGGAATGCAAATTTCAGGTGTGCGTTTTTGAAATTTCACGGCATCGGCTTTAGCCAATACAGCTTCGTCAATCAGTTTCTTGGCTATATCTAATGAACCGTTGTGGTTAATGCCAATCTCGGCAATCACATAATTAGGCTGACCGTAACCAATAGCACGACCATTAGTCAGTTCAACTACACCGTTGCCCGCAACCGAAGCAGGTGCACTTTTGGCTTCAATAATCAGTTCGGCAAACTCGCGGAAACAGCCATTGCCGCTGCGCAGTTCGCAAACGTAATCGGCCTGTTTTTTAATTAATGGTAAGGCATCGGCAGGGCAGGCGGTAAGGCCCACTAATTTCATAATCTCCGCATCGTTATGATCATCGCCTATGTAAGCGATTTCAAAAGCTTGCAGGTTCAGGCGGTCGCAGATTTCTGCAAAAACGGCTGGTTTATTTTTAACGCCTAAATGTAATTCGTTGATATTTAGCTTTTCTGCTCTTTTAGTCAGCGAAGATGACAGCTCGCCGGTGATGATGCCGGTTTCAACACCTGCGGTTTTACGCAAACGTTCTACGCCCATACCATCGCGCAGGTTAAATTTTTTCAGGTTCTCGCCGTCGGCGCCGTAGTAAACGCCGCCATCGGTTAGTACGCCATCACAGTCGGTCAGTAATAATTTTATTGCTGATGCTTTTAGTTTTAATTGTTCGTTCATCTTGGTTAAATTAATTAGATGCTTGTCCAGCCGCCGTCCACTACCAGGTTAGCGCCCGTCATATAAGCCGATGCTTCGCTGGCCAGGTAAATTAATGCACCCTGGTAGTCGTCAGCTTCGGCCATGCGGCCCAATAGCGTTTTAGCGGAATAATTGTTGATGAAAAATTGTTGTTGATTGTTTTTTACGCCGCCCGGCGATAAGGTATTTACACGAACCCCCCTGTGCCCCCAGTAAGCGGCCAAAAAGCGAGTAAAGTTGATGATAGCACCCTTGGTTACCGGGTAGGCGGCCGATTTATAAAAAGTCTGCTCGCCATTTTCGTCGCGATAAATGCTTTGGTCGGGGCCAATGATGCCGTAAGTTGAGGCGATATTAATGATACTACCCGAACCTTGATTGGCCATGATGGTCCCAAAAATCTGCGAGCATAAAAACACCCCGGTGATATTTACATCCAGCGAAAGCTGAAATGATTCCAGCGGGTAATTCTCAAATGCGGATAGCTCCTTAGCCATGGCCGGGTTTTCGAACATATCGTTAATGGCGGCATTATTTACCAATATATCTACGGTGCCATATTTAGCTATAACGACATCACAGGCTGCCTGTACCGATGCTTTATCAGCCACGTTTAAAACTATGCCCAAATGTTCATGCCCCAGTTCGGCAGCAAAATCAATAGCTTTATCCTCGTTCAAATCAGCAACTACCACTTGCGCGCCCGCCATAGCCAAAGCTTCGCAATGCTTTTTGCCGATAAGCCCTAATGCACCGGTTACAATAGCCGTTTTACCTTTTAGTGAAAAAAGATCCATACCCTATACCTCTGCAACAAGCGTTTTAGGTTTGATATTATAATTGCTCACTTTACGGAATACGGCTTCCAGCACTTCGCCTTTTAAATAGCTTTCGATATTGCCGCTATCAATAGCTTCCTTCACTATCGGCAAAACATCGCGGTAGGCAGATAGGGTATAGGAAATATCTTCAGCCGTATGACTAAAACACATATTATGAAAACCGGCCCAAAGGATGCCGCGTTTGATCATTTCCTGCTGCATCAGTGTTTTTACAACCAGTCCGTTACCGGCCTGCGGCGTAAAGGTGACCATGCTGCGGCAGTTATAGCCAATGCATTTGGTGTATTTGTCCACGCCTAACTCTATCGCCAAAGCATTATAACCGTCTTTTAATAGAGCGCCGTTATCATTTAAGTAGGCAGGGACATTTTTATCGATCAGTTCGTTAATGGTAGCGATACAAGCCGCAAGCGATAAAGCCTCGCCACCGAAAGTAGTATAACTAAAAACTTCTGAATTAAACAGTTCCATTACATCAGCACGACCGGTTAGCAGGGCTATCGGCATGCCGTTGGCGCAGGCTTTTGAAAATACAGCCAGATCGGCCTTCACGTTGAAGTATTCCTGCGCTCCGCCTACCGCTACACGGAAGCCGGTCCACATTTCGTCGAAGATTAATAACGTTCCGTTTTCGCGGCAAACTTCGGCCAGTTCCTGTAAAAAGCCGGGAGCCGGCGCTTCAAAGATAAAAGGCTCTAAAATCAGGGCAGCTACGGTTTCATCTAATGCCGCTTTGATGGATGCGATATCGTTATACTCGAAAGTATAAGTCAGTTCTTGCGTTGCTTCAGGTACGCCTGCGTTACGGCTGGTGATGCCGATATACCAATCGTGCCAGCCGTGGTAACCACAGCAAAATACTTTATCCCTGCCGGTAAACGCACGGGCTACACGCACGGCAGCTGAACAAACATCGGCACCGGTTTTAGAAATTTTAACCGCTTCGGCGTTAGGCACTACTTGTTGAATCAATTCGGATAACTCAACTTCCAGTGGATGCATCAGTGAAAAAGTGATTCCGTCGTTCAGTTGTGCGCGGATAGCTTCATCAACAGCCGGGTAAGCATAACCCAGCGAAATTGGGCCGATAGCTGAATTGAAATCGATATACTCGTTGCCATCCACATCCCACACGTGCGATCCTTTACCTTTAACCAGGTATTTAGGCGCTACGCCTTTGGTAAATTGGCCGGGACCTTTAGCTAAGGTTTGAGTAACCGGCTTTTGTACTTTAAGTGCGCGGTTATATAATTTGTCGGATTGGGTGATATCCGGATAATTGGTATTAAATGCTACTTGATTAGGCATATCGTTTAAATTTATTCTGCAAATGGAAGGGATAGAACAGGGGCTGATTGATGTTCGGTTTGATAGCCCAAAATGCGTTCGGCAATTTGTTTACCGGTAAGGCCTTCGTGCTGTAACACATCGGGTAGCAAGGCTGGCTTAAACCATCTTTCGTTAAAAGCTATTGGTAGTACATCGGCTGTGGTGCGATGTTTTAAAAGCACTTCTGCTACAATGGTGTATAAACCGCCGGTGATGAAATGATCTTCAATGGTCACGACCAAATCGCTTCCAGCAGCTTCTAAAATGGCTGCTTCATCCACAGGTTTCAGGCTGCGCATGTTTACTAAGCCTACCGAAAGGCCTTCGGCGGTTAGGATCTCAAAAGCGGCTAAGGCTTGCTCAAACAGTAAGCCGTAAGTTAATAAGGTAACATCAGTGCCTTTGGCAATTACCTCGGCTTTGCCTATGGTAAAAGGCTCGTGGCTGTAAATGGTGGTTCGGGTATTAATGCGGGTGTAGGCAGGCGACGGCGATGCCCAAATCTCCGGCAGCATTTTTACCAGGTCGTCTTCATCGGCCGGGGCAAATACGGTTACGTTAGGGATGCCACGCATAATAGATACATCCTCGATAGCCTGGTGTGTCGGTCCGTTAGCATCCGAAAGTAAGCCCGGAATAAAACCGCTCAGTTTCACCGGTAGGTTAGGGATACCCGCATCAGTACGTACAAATTCAAAAGCGCGCATGGTTAAAAAAGCGGCCAGGGCATGTACTACGGGCTTACGGCCACGTAGGGCTAAACCGGCTGCGGCACCTATCATGGTTTGTTCGGTAATACCGGTATCTATAAAGCGTTTACCCAAAATGCCTGGCAGGTTGCGTACCAACGCGCGGTTCTCGGCAGTCATCACTACTACCTGCTCGTTATCTAAGGCGGTTTGGGTCAATAATTCTTCGTAAGTCATATTATCTAACTATTAAAGTTTCAGATGTTAATGCGGTTTCGTGTTCGCCGTGCAGTTCAAGCAGTAATTGGTCTATCTCGGCAGATGAGAAGTTGCAGAACCAGCGGTCGGCGCGTTCTTCAATACTTGGCAGGCCTTTACCGCGTACGGTATCGGCAATCACTACGTTTAGTTTTCCTTTGGCAAAAGGATATTGACTGAAGGCAGATTCAATCTCTGCAAAATTGTGACCGTCTATGCGTTTAACTGCTGCACCAAAAGCTTCGAATTTATGTGCTAAGGGTTCCAGCGGGATCAGGTCTTCCGTACGCATATTAGCCTGGAAGTTATTACGGTCGATTACGAAAATCAGGTTATCTAAATTATAGGCATTGGCTACCAATACGGCCTCCCAGCAACTGCCTTCGTTCAGTTCGCCGTCGCCCAAAATGCAAACCACCTTGTTATTGCTTTCGCTGATCTTTAGATCTAAAGCCACGCCGATAGCAACGGATGGCAGGTGCCCCAAAGAGCCAGAGTGAAACTCGATACCGGGAATTTTGGTGTTTGGGTGCCAGTAAATAGAATCGTTGATGGAAAGGTGATTGTTAAGGCGATCTTTCTCTATGATGCCGATTTCAGCCAGGGTGCCGTATAACGCCGGAACATCATGCCCTTTAGAAAGGAACAGGTAATCGCGGTTAGGATTATCCAGATTTGATGAGTTGATGTTTAGAAAACGGGTGTATAGATACACGATCACATCCACAGCAGATAGCGACGCGCCAATAAAACAGCCGCCAGCGGTAGACATGCGGACGATATGCTCGCGTACTTTTAACGCCATTTCGCTTAACTGTTCGTCTGTATAAAGTTGATTTTCCATAGATAAATTGAAAGATTAAAGTGCCGCGTCTTCGGTTTGCAGGTCCGTTTCGGGCTGGAATTTGGTTTGTTCGGGTGCGATGGTTTTTAACTCATCTAAATGGTGGCGATACCAGTTTACACCGGCGTAGGCTGCATTGATATCGTAAATTTCGGGTTTGGCTTGAAGCAATTTTAAGATATCAGCCACGCCAAAACCATCATTAGTGCGATACAGTTCTTCGAAAACTCGTTTAATAAAGTCGTAATCTTCGGGATAATCGATAGTGAAACGATGCGACATGGAATAGTCTAAACCGGTCTCCCAGGCCACGTTACCGATTCTAAACAGATCGGGATTTTCCCAGATGTACGGAGTCGTATGTTCCAGCTCCAATGGTCGCTGTGCTTCTTTCCAGGCAGCTTCCAGGCAGGCCATGGTCATTATTTCCACGTCATTACCATCAGGGTAAGTAGCTGGGTGCAGGTTGCCTACATAATCGTATTTGTTGCGGTTGGCAAAAAAGTAGCTCAACACATGGTCAACTACCTCAGGGTCTATCAGCGGGCAATCTGAAGGGATTTTTAATACTACATCCGCCCCTACGGTAAGCGCAGCCTGGTAATGACGGTCGAGTACATTATCCATGCTGCCACGGAAATAGGTAATCTTTAAAAGTTCAGCTTCTTTTACAATCACATCATCAGCCGGATCATCGGTAGTAGCAATCAGGATTGTGGCGCGATGACGGATCATCCGCAGGCGCTCAATCATCCGTGCAAGCAGGCTTTTACCTAAAATAGGCATCATTACTTTACCCGGTAAACGGCTGGATGTCATCCGGGCCTGAACTATAATAACAACTTTATCAGTCATATATATTAAGTTAAAGCGGGTTCGTAAACCGGGCTTACCTGTATTTCTTTTAAAGCCCTACGCGGATTGAAACTTTTATCGGGCCCGGCATGGTTGATATATGCCTTACATATTGCAGCAATATTTTTTGCAGACTGCCCGCCATTTTGAACCGGGGTTAGTTTTTGTAAAGTATCAACATTAAACCAAGAGTGTACTTTTTTGCCCAGCGCAATGCCGGTGTAAACAACGGTAGAATATTGTGTGATCAGTTCGGTGCAATTGGCAATCATCTCGTTGGTATTACCTTTATGAAAAATCAATGTACCGGCCGGGGCATACTGAAGGATCTCTCGTTCTGCGCGCTCAAAAACCTCGTTAGGATGTAGTTTGAACAGCATCTGGCGGCCATTGGCTATTTTTACAGTTTCTTTAATAAAAGCTTTACGGTCTTCAAACCTGTAGGTTTCGCGCATATCGGTGGTGGCCACCATTACATAACCCTGATGCGGGAAATCATTTTTGCGAAACTGCTCCAAATCATCGTAGTTAGGCATTCCCGTTACTACAATCTTTTCTTCGTCGGTACCGTTTTCGGCAAAATATTGCTTATAGCCTTCGGATGCAGCGCAATACACATCGCAAAAATCCATTGATCCATTTAAGGAGGTATTACCCGTTAAGTGCGGTGGTAAGCCCAACGCTTTTATAATATTGCTTAAAACAGTGCGCTTATCAGTCATGCCTTCCTGCACCCAAATGGTTTTGCACGACCGCATACGTTTGGGGATAATTAAATCTGAGCAATAAACCACCAGATCGTACTTGTTTAACTTAGCTGCATAGTCCATTTGCAGGCCGTGGTAGTTTAAATAGGCTTCAGAATTGCGCCTGAACTGACCGGCTAATATGGTGCTGTTAATTAAAGAAGTATGTCGGGCTAAAAAATGAAGCACCGGCGAATCGGAAAACAGCTGACTGAACCAACAATCAAACTCGGGCAATTGCCTTGCAATTTGATGCATCTGCGATGTTTGATTGGCCGAACCTGTAATAAAAAGTATCTTTTTCATGCGTTTTGCATTACCTAACTAACCAAACTGAAAAAATCCTCGTAATTTGTTGCAGAGGTGTTTACCCCTGAGTTTAAGTACACCAAGTCCGCGTCGCTTACCTGCCGAGGTAAGTAATTATACCTGAGCGACATATCAACTATTTCGTGTTGTACCTGTACAGTATCCCAATAGGTAAGAATCATGTATTCAAGATAGAAGCAGAGTTTTTACATAAAATGAAATAATGATTAACAAATTATTAAATAGTGTCATTGGTAAACATCTGGTTTACAATTAGTTCATGACATTTTTATGACAGATTAATACAGCAAAATGTCCTTTTTAAGCTGATTTAGTTGAAAACCTATTTTGGGGCGGGCTGGCGCGAGTTTATGATTTATTAACGATTTCCTATCCTGCGTTAAACATTGGTTTTTATGCCTGTAAAAGTGGGCCGCAAGTAAAGCTTTGTTTAAGATTTACCCGCTTTAAAAACAACTTTTGCTGAATCGATGCCCGGTCGGTCGCTTACCCAAGCCATTCATCGGGGGCACAGTTTGTTATCTAATAGTTTAAAGAGGTAGTATAAACGTAACAATTTGTTAATATGACAGATACGACGGCCCAATATTTAATGCAGTTATTTGATAAGTATTTACCGCGTTAATTTTTAGCTTTTGAACCATTGGTTTTGATATGGCATATTCTTCGATAATTGCAACAACCCTTCCTTTTATTGGCGATGTTAATTTAAGCGGCGGGCTAACCGCTGTTTTCCTGATCTGCCTGCTGGCCGTTGTTGGTTTTGAGTTTGTAAACGGATTTCATGATACAGCCAATGCTGTAGCTACTGTTATTTATACTAAGGCGTTGAAGCCGGTATATGCTATCCCATGGTCGGGATTATTTAATTTTTTAGGTGTTTGCCTGGGTGGTGTTACTGTGGCTATGGGTATTTTAAAATTAGTGCCTTTAGATTCTTTAATGACCCTGCCAATCGGCGTAGGCGCCTGCCTGGTGCTGGCGGTCCTGCTATCATCCATCATCTGGAATTTAGGCACCTGGTATTTGGGGATACCCTGTTCCAGTTCGCACACCATGATTGGTTCTATGATAGGGGCCGGACTGGCTTTTACGTGGTTCTATAGCGGTCCGGGGGTTAACTGGCATAAGGCAGAAGAAATTGGCTTTTCGCTGATCCTATCGCCGATTGTAGGTTTTGGATTGGCAGCCTTGCTGATGCTATTTTTAAAACACGTTACCAAATCTCACGCTTTATTTCATATCCCGAGTGGCGAGAACGATCGCCCGCCAATGCATATTCGCCTGTTGCTAATCACTACCTGTACGCTGGTTAGCTTTTTCCACGGCAGTAATGATGGGCAAAAGGGGGTAGGTTTATTCATGCTGATCCTGATTGCGTTTTTACCTGCCCGTTTTGCGGTTAACCATGCCGTACCTAACAGTAAGGTTTTAAATGCCCTGAACCAGACAGAACTGCTGGTTACCAAAAAACTGGCAAACAATGCCGAAAACAAGCCAGTGCTGACCGAACTGGCCACAGCCATCGTACAAACCAAAGCATCGTTAGCTGCTAAAAATGAGACTGACGTTGCCAAAACCTATCACTACCGCAAACAGGTAGAAGGTATTATTAAAGATATTAGAGGTATAGTTAAAGATACCCGCGTGCAATTGACCGATGCCGAAAAGCATACTTTTAACGAAGCCGCAAACGAGTTAGAGCATGTTACTGATTTTGCGCCGGTTTGGGTGATCCTGATCATTTCCCTGTCGCTGGGCATGGGCACTATGATAGGCTGGAAACGCATTGTAGTTACCATTGGCGAAAAAATTGGTAACGAGCATTTAAACTATGCGCAAGGCGCATCATCAGAAATTGTGGCTGCTGCTACTATCGGTTTAAGTACTGGTTTTGGTTTGCCGGTTAGCACAACACACGTGCTATCAAGTGGTATTGCCGGCTCTATGGTAGCATCGGGCGGTAAGGGTAACTTAAATAACAAAACCCTTAAAAGCATTGCCCTGGCCTGGGTGCTAACCTTGCCTGTAGCCGTTGTACTGGCATTTTTATTATTTACTTTTTTCCGCTTGTTTATTTAGATATTTATAACATGAAGCAGATACTGGTTGCTACCGATTTTTCGCCGAGCGCTGCTAACGCGATGGAATATGCAATGGCGCTGGCCGTATTGTTAAAACTGGACGTATGCGCTATTCACGCCATCCATCCAACAGAGGGTGTTAATAACAGTACCTATAACGCCATATTTATTGAGGATTACCATAACAATAAACGCCAGGCGCTTAAAGATTGGGTTGAAACTTATACCGCTGAACCTCAATATAAAGATGTTAAGGTGACTTCGCTTTGCGATGTGGGGTTTCTGAAAAACGTCATCACTAAATATATCGACGAACATCATGTAGAACTACTGGCTATGGGCATCACCGGTGCCACCGGTATTAGCGGCATTGTGGGCAGTAACGCCAGCATGATGGTGACCAAAGTAAAGATCCCTACACTGATAGTTCCCTTAGAAAGTGTTTTCCCTAAAGAGCCGGTGATTACCTTAGCTACGGATTACGAGACCCGCCTTTCGGCAGATGATGTAATTGCACTTAACGAAATGATCAAGGCTTTTGGTTCGGAAACCATGCAGGTAATTTACGTGGAAGAAAAATCAGATGTTAAGCATATAAAAACCGGCGAAGAAAGGCTGGAAGAAGTATTGGGTACGCATACCAAATTGGTTTTTAATTACGTAAAAGATAGCAGCCCCATCAGCGGGATAATAGAGTTTATTGAGAAAGGCCAAACCGATATTTTGTGCCTGGTAAAACATCATCATAACGTTATTTACCGCTTATTTACCCGCAGTACGGTAAACCAGATTATGAACCGTACGGTTAAAGCCATACTGGTACTGCACGAGTAATGAAATATAACATCCCGGTATACAAGAAAGACATTCCGGACGATAGCTACAAGTTTAGGCCACTGCCTTCGCCTACAGGTCAGTATCCGTACCATTTATCGTTGGATAAGGTTTTAGATCTTCCTGATCAGGATAAGATGACCTTCCATATGCTGGGCGATACCGGCAATGTACGTGAGTTAAAAGCCCAGCAATCGGTGCTTGAAGGTTTGGTTGGGCAATATCAGCCCGGAGAGTTTATCTATCACCTGGGCGATCTGGTTTATCAGCATGGCGAGGCGCAACATTACGATCGTCAGTTTTTTAAACCTTATCAGGCTTATCCCGGCCCTGTTTTCGCCATAGCAGGTAATCATGATGGTGATGTTAATCCGTCAGCAGAACGGCCCTATGAAAGCCTGGAGGCATTTGCAAAAGTCTTTTGCGATACACATTCCCGAACCGTTAGTTTCAGCGGATCGGCTAATCGGAAAAGTAATATTCAACCCAATATTTACTGGACTTTAGAAACTCCGCTTGCAACGTTTATCGGGCTTTATGGCAACATACCCAAATTTGGAGCAATTTCGGGCGAGCAGGAAGATTGGTTTCACCAGGAACTCAAGTCAGCTGATCCGGCTAAGTTACTTATCGTATGCGTACACAACGCGCCGTATTCAGCTGACATCAACCATGGCGCCAGTTTATATATGATCGATCTGATGAAAAGGGCCACTGAAACCACCGGCATCAGGCCTGACATTGTTTTTAGCGGTCACGTACACAACTACCAGCGATTTAATCAATCAAACCCCGACGGATCAACCACGCCGCATATTGTGGCCGGTGCCGGCGGCTTTGACGAGCTGCATAAAATTGCTGAAGTGGGCGATGTGCATTTTGAACCTGTACCAGTTAATAATGTTGTATTAGAGCAATTTTGTGACGACAGGCATGGTTTTCTGCGACTTATCATCGAACGCAAAAACAAAGGTTTGATTTTACAAGGCGAGTATTATACGGTGGCCGGGGGAGAAGATCCCATACTTTTCGATTCTTTCATGGTAGCCAAGCTTAATACAGATAGCCTATAGGGTTCACTTGCGGCTGCTATCTTTGCCCAATGGCAATAATTTCGCATGCAGATTTTACATCGGCGACGGGTACAAAAAACATCCCGGGTTTAGCAACACTTTTAATGCGATCGATGAAAATTGATGCCTTTAACCGGATGATGGACGAGGCCGGTGATTTACGTGGAATGGCCTTCGCCCGATTTGTATTAAGCTACTTAAAAATCAAAATAGAAATTGATGCCGCCGAGCTGGCAAACATCCCCCAAACAGGAGCTTTTATTGCCGTGGCTAACCATCCGTACGGCGCGGTAGAATCGCTGGCTTTGCTTGATCTATTGGTTACCCATCGCCCCGATACTCTGTTCATGGGAAATTTCCTGCTGAAAAGGGTACCGCACCTGGCCGATCATATTATCGCTGTCAATCCATTCGAAACCATCAGGGACAGCTCAAGCATCAGCGGATTGAAAACTACGCTGAGCAAGTTAAAATCGGGCACACCCGTAGCCATATTTCCGGCAGGCGAGGTATCGGCTTTCGATTTTAAAAAATTTAAGGTAACTGATAGGGAATGGCATCCGGTAGTTGGTAAATTAATTGCCAAAGCAAAAGTGCCGGTGCTGCCTGTTTATTTCCATGGGCATAATAGTATTGGCTTTAGTCTGCTGAGGTATATACATCCGTCCCTGCAAACAGCTATGCTCCCTGCCGAATTGTTTAATAAGGAAAAAAAGACAATCAAAATCAGCATCGGTAAGCTAATGGGTACAGATGCTAACCCATTAGCTTACCAATGCCCACAGCTGCTAAATAAACTTCGCGAACAGACCTATGTGTTCGATTGTTAAACTGACATAAAAAAAGCGACCGGGAAACCGGTCGCTTTTTTTGACTATAAATCGTCTTCTTCGTCCTCTTCTTCGTCTTCATCAAGTTCCTCGTCATTAAACAACTCATCGTCGTCATCTTCAATGTCATCATCAACTAAAGTATCGTCGTCAATGGTGTCATCATCCTGATCCAAATCCTCGTTTTCATCTGGCAGGGCGTTATAAATTTCGTCTTGTTCTTCAAAGTTCGTTTTCATGGCGTTTAATTTTTAGTGTATAAATGCAACACTCCAATTTGCCAATAGTTGGGTTAAATTCTTATTAGTTTTTGATGAATTTAATTTTAATGAACGATGTTTATCATAACATACAGTTGTTGTTGACGTAATGTGGTACCACTACCTTCGCGGCAGTTTTATCGGACTTGCAACCGGTTCTTTATGCGATAATCAGATCAGTTAATAGTTAAAAATAAAAAGCGTGCAGGGGCTTTTTTATTCTTCACCACCAATTGCCTCATTCGATATAAAATCCTTATTGCGTTATCGGCCTGTTTCTATAAATAATCCGCAACATGCTGGGCAGTACTATAAGCAATAAGGGCAGGGCGATAATAAAACCACCAATAACTGCAATAGCCAATGGCTGATGTAGTTGCGCCCCCGCACCAATACCCAAAGCCAACGGCATTAAGGCAATAATGGCGCCTAAAGCAGTCATTAACTTCGGCCGCAAACGGGTGGATATCGAATAAACAATAGCATCATCAACCGTACTTTCCTGCGCACTTTCGCGGAACTGCCAGAAAGTGAAAATGGCATTTTCGCCAATAATGCCGACAATCATAATCAGCCCGGTATAGCTACCCACGTTTAAAGGCGTATGGGTAAGGAATAATGCCAAGAAACTGCCGGAAATACCTAACACCGCAATAGCTAAAATTACCAAGGCCACCCTTATTTGGCGGAACAGGAACAGAATCACACAGAACACCAGCAAGCTGGCTGTGATCAGGATGATCAGCAACTCTTTAAACGATTGCTGCTGCTCGGCATACGCGCCGCCATATTCCACATGATAACCGGTTGGCAGGCTAACTCTTTGCTGAATTGCTTTTTGAATAAGCGGCATTACGCTACCCAAACTACCCTGATCTAAACGTGCGGTGATTACGCCCATGGCCTGTAAATTTTCGCGTTGCACCTCGGCATCGCCGGCATTTACTTTAATGGTTGCCACTTCCTGTAAAGGGAGCAGACGGCCGTTGTTCAGGAATATGCCTAAATTTTGCAGTCCGTGGATATCTAAAGTGCGGTTACCCGGATATACCATACGGATGGGCGATAGCTGTTCTTTCTCTACCAGGTTACCTGCAACGTTTCCGTCTAATGCGTTTTGTACCTGTGTTTGCAGCGCGTTAGGCGTTAAATTGTATTGAGCCAGTTTGGCAAAGTTGGGTTCAACTTCTACAGATGGGCCTGCAATTACCACCCCGTCAAATACATCGGCGGTCCCTTTTACGCCGGTAACGGTTTCAGCAATTTGTTTAGAAAGTTTTTGAAGCGTCCGTTGGTTATCGCCAAATACCTTGATTTCGATGGGTTGGGTTGAAGTCATTAAATCGCCCAGCATATCGCCAATTACCTGGCCAAAATCAACACGGAGTGCGGGTTGGGTAGCTTCTATAGCCGTACGCAAATCACTGGTCACTTCCTCGGTAGTTTTATCGCGATTTTTCTTTAACTGAATCAGGTAATCGCCGGTATTGGGTTCGGTAATAAAAAAGCCCATCTGCGTGCCCGTACGGCGTGAGTATGCCCGTACGTCGGGATGTTTGATAATGATCTTTTCAATTTCGCGCAGCATCCGGTCAGTCTCATCTAAAGATGTGCCCGGTGGCGAGGTATAATCCAGCACGATGCTGCCTTCATCCATATCCGGAAGGAAACCACTCTCTAAACGACCGGGAATAATAATTACCACGGCTATTAACAGCAATGCAAATACAATACTGATAACCGGTTTATGGATAAAAAACGATACCCAGCGCTGCTTTTTAACGTGGTGTTCCTCTTCCTTAGTTGCCTTGTGCGATTTTTTATCTCTTGATAAAAGCAGGTAAACAATGGGCAGGCCAATCCAAGTGACAAAGAATGAAGAAATGAGCGTAATGATCATCGTACTTGTCATCACTTTAAAATAGGCGCCTGCCACGCCGCTCATTAATATAAAGGGCACAAATATTACAATGGTACTGATAGATGAAGCCAGCATAGCCGGGAACAAATAGTTGATAGCCTTATGCAATAACGAGGTAGTTGGCTCGCCCGGGTTTTCTTCGTGCGTGCGATGAATCTGTTCGACAACCACAATGGCATCATCTATTATCAAGCCTATCGCTGCCGCAACGGCGCCCAGGGTCATGATATTGAAGGTGTAACCTTGTACGTAAAGAATTAAAAGTGTAAGGCCCAAGGTTACCGGGATAGTAATTAATATGGTAACACTGGCTTTAACCGAACGCAGAAAGATAATGGCAACAACAATAGCCAGTATCAACCCTATCCACAGGCAATCGGTTACGCTACGGATGGCGGTGTTAACAAAATCGGCCTGTACGTAATAAGGTTTAATGGTAACACCAGCCGGAAGCAGTTTTTGCAGATCTTGCACCTTTTGGCTCATATCGTTTGATAGGCTTACCAAATTGGCGTTGGGTTGTTTAATTACTGCGATCAGCACACCCTCGTGCCCGTTAGCGTTGATTTTGGTGTACTCGATACCGGGGTTGATCTGTACATCGGCAATGTCTTTCAACTGCACCACCCGCTTCCTGTCGTTACTGATCACCATTTGTGCCAACTGATCGCGGGCGTTTACGGTGGCGTTCATCACCGTCAGGTACAGCATTTTGTATGATGACAGGTAACCTTCCGATTTAATGAAGTTGGTTTGGTTCAGCGCATTGCTTACCATATCTGGCGTAATGCCCAGGCTGCTCATCTTTTGCACATCAAGCACCAGCCAATATTCCTTGTTTTTACCGCCAATTACCCTGATCTCTGAAACGCCGGTAACCTGCGAAAGGAAAGGCTTAACCGTATAATTGGCAATCTGCTTCAGTTCAATGGGCGATTTATTATGGCTCTCCAGCGTGTAGCCGCTCACCGGTAAAATCGATGGGTTCATTTTTGCCACCGTAACGTTTACCTCAGGCGGCAGCGAGTTTTTGATTTGATTGATGCTGGACTCTATCCGTTGCTGGCTGATATCGATATCGGCATCCCAGTTCATAAACGCTGAGATTTCGCAGCTGCCCCTGCTGGTGGTACTCCGCACGTATTGCAGGTCAGGGACCTGTTTTACGGCGTTTTCCAGTGGTTTGGTTACCGTTACCATCATCTTATCTACCGGCTGTAATCCGGCATCGGCAATGATCTTTATCTTAGGAAAAGTAATCTCAGGGAAGAGCGAAGTTTGAAGCCGTGAATAAGCAAAAGCGCCGCCCAGCAGCATAATCAGCAATAATAAGCTGACCGGCTTTTTATAGCGAACAAAAAAATCGGGGTGCATTTTCATGGGCGGGTTATCTTTATTTTAGCAGTATCGGCCAGGCCGTAATTACCGGTTTCAATAATACGGTCGGTAGCTTTAAACACCGGCGATGTGATTTCCACCTTAGCCGCGGTTTCTATTCCACGGGTTACCGGTACTTTCACCGCGGTACTGTCGTTTAATATTTTCATTACCCAAAATTCGGTTTGGGTTTCGTTAGCCAGCACTGCCGATTTAGGCAGCATGGTAGCATTAGCCTTGGCCGATTTAATGATTCGGGCCTTCGCTATCAAATTCTCGGGCAGGGGTTGCGGGCTGTCTACCTTTAGCACCAATCCCTGGGTTTGTGCAAGGGTATCAACAGTGGGCATGGTGGCGCTTACCCGCGCGTTTAGTTTGGTACCATCGGGCAGGGTTAACTGCAGGTTTTGATTGCTCGCCATTATCTGGTGAAACTCGTAAGGTACCTGCAATAAGAAAGCAAAACTGTTGTGATCGCTTATTACGGCTAACTGCTCGCCATCCTGCACGTAATCTCCCAATTGATGATTTAATTGGGTAACATAACCATTAGATATGGCCTTTATGCGGTTAATTCCTGAGAATTTGAAGGTGGTATCCAGCACGTTAATAGTGTTGCCTATGCTTTGCGCTTCTTTAGTTTTAATAACAAACAGCAATTGTCCTTTACTTACGTATTGCCCCGGTTTGATATTTACTTTTTCGATATAGCCTATGGCGTTTGCTTTAATATAACTGCGCTGCAAAAAGGTAGAAGTGGCGTTCAGCGTCATGGTATCGGTTACCGCGCCGGTTTCAATATGAGTAACGGTAACCGGTGTAATAGCATCGGGTGCGGCTGCATCTTCGGCTGGTGCACTACCGCCGCCGCTGCACGAAGCCAACGTCGCGCAAAGTAGCAGGACCGGTAAAATATTTAGGTGTTTATACATGAGTGCTGTTTATTTATTCCAGTAATTGAGTTGATTGATCAGTTGTAATTGGGCAATGATATTGGTGGTCAGCAAGTTTTTTACAGACAAATAATTGTTAATAGCCAATATCAGGTCAGCCATTTTAAGGTCGCCGGTTTGCATTAGTTTGGTATCCACCTTTATCAGCGATTCAGAATACTTAAACTGGCTGCGGATATCGCTCAGCAAACTTTCATAACCCTGTATCTGCTCGCGTAACTGGGCAATTTGTTGGGTGTATTGCTTATCAAAAAATTGCTTGTACTGTTGACGGGTATTTTCTTCCAGTTGAATTTTCCGGTGCGCAAGTTTGCGCTGACCACCATCGTAAATAGGAATAGTCACCCCGAAACCTACACTGGCGCCAAAGTTTTTATAATATTCGGCAGTAAGATCAGAGTTGTAGCCGCCATCTACAAAGGTGTGTAGTTTGGGTTTGTAATTATAATCAACCAGATTGTGAGCATTAAGGATGCGGATACTATCTAACTGAAACTGCTTAAAGAAAATGCTCTGTGTACGATCTCCCAGTAGAGCCGGGCGGATGTTGGGCTGGCTAAGCGAATCAATCGTGGTATCGCGCATGCCGGCCAGGTATTTCAACATGCCGTAATCGGCTTTGTATTGTAATTTGGTTTGGCTTAACTGTAGCTGTGCTTGTTTCAAGGTAACCAGGAATGCCAGGTAATCGCTTTGCTTATAAATATTGTTGCGGGTTAACTGTAGTAAAGCGCTTTCCTCTTTGCTTAACAGGTCTACAATTTCCTGGTTAAAACGCTGCTGTTCCTGGCTGCCATAAGCGGTGATGTATTGCGCGGCCACGGTTTTACGAAGGTCTTGTTCGGATAGCCGTATGTTGTTCCTTAACGAATCTTTTTGATTAAGGATAGTCAGCAACTGCGCATTAAGGTAGCTTTTGCCTATAAATTGCTTATCAACAGCAACAAGGCCCGTAAGCTGTTGTCCGTTGGTAATAGCTGTAGAGTAGCCATAACCACTAATAACGGGCGCATACAAACCCATACCTGTGCCGGTTACCTGAGGCTTAAGGCCGGCCTTTAAACGGATACTATCCAGTTGGGCAGCCATAATCTGGTTATTCAGATCTTTGATTAGCGGGCTGCCCGTTACCGCCGATTGGATAAAGTTATCTAAAGTACGTACTTGCGCGCGGCTTACCAATGCCGTAAAAAGCAAAAGCGCGCAAAGAAAATATCGCTTCATGCCACTAATTTAGCGGGTAATTCTGAATAAAATCTGGATCGCTTAAGAATTGGGGAAACGGATCTTAAAACAATGCAAATCATCCTCAAACGCGTAACTAATCCCGTAGCTGTAATTATCACAAATCTGCTTAACCAGTGTTAAACCGAGACCTGTCCCTTCAGATTCGGCCGATTTTTGGAAGCGTTGAAAAATGCTTTGATCATCAAGCGGTTTTGCAACGCCGGTATTCGCAATGCTTAGCGAAAGCTCGTTAAGCCGAACAGTTATTTGCCCGCCACTGTAATTATGCAGTATGGCATTACCAAGCAGGTTATTAAGCAAAATATTCAGCAGATCGCGATTGATCCGCAATGAGCAAAATTCTAAATCCTCTGTCAGTGTAATTCCCCTGTCTGCTATCAGTTCCTGAAACTCGGTCAGTTTGTGAGCGATCACCGTACTCAGATCAATCTCTTCTTGCTCGGGCATCAGTTTGTTTTCAATCCGCGAAAGCAATAACATCGACCGGTTCAATTTTTTCAGACGATCTACCGTTTGGTAGGCGTCGCCAATTAATGTTCCTTGCCTTTCGGTTACCTCGCCGTCCTGCATCAGGGTTTCCAGTTTGGAAATGATCACGGCCAGCGGGGTCATCAATTCGTGCGAGGCGTTTTCGGTAAAGCTTTTTAGCGATTGATAATCCTGCTGCACCCTTTGCGACATGGCGGTTACCTCCCGGTTCAGGTCGTTAAACTCTTCTATCCGGGTATCAACCGGATTAATGCCGTTGCGGTCGGCAAGGTTAAAGAGTTTGATTTGTTGCAATGTTTGATAAAAGGGCTGCCATAGCTTGCGCATTAAAACCCGGTTAACAATAAGCACGGTAACCAGCAGAATAAAAATAATCCCCAGGGTGATCAGGAAAATAAAACGGATCAAATATTCGGTTTCAACTTTAGATTCGGTAATGGTGATGCGATACTGCTGTGTGCCAACATTGACCAGGCTTATTAACGTACGACCGGCTTCTTCTTCCTGTTCCTGCTCATCGTAAAATTTGGTATCTAAAAAACTACGCTCAATTACGTCTCCGTTTGCCAAATCGAATTTAATTTTTAAATGATCAGACTTAAAAACCTGCGGCAGGCGGTGATTAACTTTTACATAGTCAAAAATTTCGTTTTCCTCTACCCCAAGGTCCTTATCTATCTGCCCGGTAAGGATGTAGCTGATGGTGAAGTAATAGACAAAGCCTGCCACTACAATCACCAAAATAGTAGTAAGTAAACTTACCCGGTTATATCTGTCAAGCAGTTTCAATGGTCGGTAAATTTATAACCCATACCATAAGCCGAGTGGATATAATCGCCGCTGCCCGCCTCGATTAACTTTTTACGCAGGTTTTTAATATGCGAGTAGATAAAATCAAAGTTGTCGGATATATCTATTTCATCTCCCCACAAATGTTCGGCAATGGCGTTTTTTGAGATCACCTTGCTTTTGTTGGCCATAAAATAAAGCAGTAGCGCGTATTCCTTTTTAGTAAGTTTAACAGGCGCATCGCATACCAGCACTTGTTTAGCCAGTAAATCGACAGTTATTTCGTTAAAAAAAAGCTCGCGGTTACCGTTAAATGATTTACGACGGACGATAGCCATAACCCGGGCCTTTAATTCAGAAAGGTGGAATGGTTTGGTCAGATAATCATCGGCACCAAGGTTTAAGCCCTGTAAGCGATCATCTAAAGAGTTTTTAGCGGATATGATCAGCACCCCATCCGGGTGATGGTTAGCTTTTAACGATTCTAAAATATCCAGTCCGTTGCCGTTGGGCAGGGTGATATCCAGCAGGATGCAATCGTACCGGTACAGGTTAATTTTTTGCAGTGCGGTTATATAATCGCTCGCCGTTTCGCAAATGTTCCCCCCTTCCGAGAAATAATCCCGGATGCTATCCCGCAGGCCGGGCTCGTCTTCTACTACCAGTATCTTCACAATGGTTTCAAAACTCGCCATCGATTCTGTATAAATTTTGGATAATGTGCAAGTTAAACTTATGCCGGGAATTTACCTAATTCAGATTTTGTACAGAATATATCCTAAAATAATTCAGGATCGGTAAGTAAGCTTGCATAAAAACATAAAACGTATGAAAAAGCAAATTGTAACACTAATGGCAGGAGCGCTGATGCTGATGGGCGCATCGGCAATGGCACAAAAAGTTAACAGCAGCAAGGTGCCCGCAGCTGCAACCGCTGCATTAAAAGCTAAATACCCGCAGGCAACAGGAGTTACCTGGGAGAAAGAAAAAGGAAATTTTGAAGTCAACTGGGGCGGCAAAGAAGGCGAGGATATGTCGGTAATGTTTACCCCGGCCGGTGCGTTTGTTGAGCAGGTAGAGGCTATTCAACCATCGGCGCTGCCGGCTGCGGCTACTGCTTATATCAAAGCGCACTATGCAGGCGCCAAAGTTGCCGAGGCCGGTAAGGTAACCGATGCAGCGGGCAAGATCACTTACGAAGCTGAAATTAAAAAAATGGAAGTGGTATTTGATGAGAAAGGCAACTTTATAAAAGCTGGTAAAGAATAATTTCAATCCCAAATTCAGTAATTTAAGTGAATATAGAAGCCCGCATCTGCGGGCTTTTTTTGTGGCCGGATGTTGGATAAGATAGTTTCTATTGTAACTAAAATATTAGTCTAATTAGGGTGAAGTTCCAAATTTTATCCAAATTTGAATGGCATTTTTGCGGTATGAATAAAGCAAATACAAAGGCACTCGGATTATTTATAGGATTTATTTTTACAGTCACCATAGCCTTCGGGCAATCAGCAAACAAAGGGAAGATCATCGGAAAAGTGATTGATTCGCTAAGCAAAGCACCGGTAGATTTTGCCACCATCAGCATTTTTAAAACAGGAGCAACCGCACCTTTTAACGGAATTAGCGCCGATGCAAAAGGAAGCTATGCAATCAGCAATATCCCCAATGGAACCTACCGGGTTACGCTCGAGTTTTTGGGTTATCAGAAAAAAACAATTAATAACGTAATCATAAGCAGTAGTAACCAAACCGTTAACCTGGGCACAACGGCATTGGCCGGAAATCAAACCCAGTTAAATACGGTGAATGTTGTTGGCCAGGCACCCTTGGTAGAAAACAAGATCGATAAAATGGTGTATAACGCCGCTAACGATCTTACCGCCCAGGGCGGGGTAGCTATTGATGTACTGAAAAAAGTACCGCAAATAAGTGTAGATATTGATGGAAATGCGGAGTTGCAGGGGAGTTCGGCTATCCGATTTTTGATTAATGGCAAGCCATCGAGCATTTTCGGGGCCAGCCTGGCCGATGCTTTACAATCATTACCCGCCAGCCAGATTAAAAGCATTGAAGTAATTACCAGCCCCGGTGCAAAATACGATGCCGCGGGGACAGGCGGTATCATCAACATCGTTTTAAAAGACAATAAAATGCAGGGGATCAATGGATCGGTAAATCTTTCGGCAGGTACGCGACTGCAAAACGGTTCGCTTAACCTAAACGTGAAGAAGAATAATTTTGGCGCAGGTATTTTCTTTACCGGTAACGAGCAGTTGAATACTCAGACCTTCAGCTCAAACAATCGCAAGTCTTATAATGATAACAGGGACACAGTGACCAGCCTGTTGCAAAGCGGATACGGCGGTTTTAAACGCAGCGGGTACGAGAGCGGCTTAAATTTTCAATGGGATATCAGTAAGCACGATAACATTACCGGAGCCGTAGGGGTAGATCATTTCAGCAATAATGGCGATGGTTTGATCAATCAGCAACAGCAAACGGCGTTGGCAACAGGCACGTTGTTCAACACACTATCAAGCCTGCGTAATTCAGTCAGTAATTTGGGGTCGACATCAACCGATTGGAGCCTGGATTACAAAAAGACATTTAAAAAAGAGGGCAGGGAGCTGGAACTTTTATATACATCCAGCTACGGGTCGCATACCTCATACGCCTTGCAGCAGCAAAATTATCTCACAGGCGGTTACCCGGCTCAGGGAACCATCAGCAATAACCCGGGCCACGATCACGAAACGCAAATCTCGTTAGATTATGTTGATCCGCTAAGCGAAAGCTTTTCGCTGGAAACCGGCGCTAAAGTAACTTTTGAGTCGCTGAATAATAATGTACATACAGATACTTTAACCGGCAGCGGCAATTATATTAATAACCCGTTCCAAACTTATGGGTTTAACTACAGTCGTAAAGTTTACGCGGCTTATGCATCGGGTACGTTTAAACTTTTTGATTTTTTTGATGGCAAGGCAGGCTTACGGTACGAGCGTACCAACACCACCGCAGATTTCCCGGGTACAAACATCCCGGGGTACAATACCTGGGCGCCATCTTTTGTATTATCGCAAAAGTTTGGTAAAACACAGACGCTTAAACTGGCCTACACCTATCGTATTGAACGACCGGACTACGGCGATTTAAACCCATTCTATAACATCAGCGATCCGCATAACATCGTTACGGGTAACCCGAACCTAAGGCCTGAAATAGGTAATAATTACGAGGTGAGCTATAACCGGTCGTTTAAAAATGGCAGTAATTTTATGGCGTCAGCTTTTTACCGTTATAATACAGATGATATCCAGGGCTTCAGTACCTTTTATAAAGTGTTGAACATTGGCGGCACCGACTATAGTAACGTTACCCTGAGCCAGCGCTATAACATCGGCTCACAAACTGGCATCGGGCTAAATCTGTTTGGATCGGTACCGGCCGGCAAATTTACTTTCCGGTCAAACGTTCAACTGGGCGAACGAACCAACAGCACGCCCGGGTTGGCAAGCGTAACTGGCTTTGCTTATCGCATTAACCTTAACACCAGTTATGAGTTCCCTGCCAATTTAATAGCCGAGGTTTTTGGTAATTACAATTCGAGTCAGAAAAATTTGCAGGGTACCCGTCCCGGTTTTGGTTTTTATAATATCGCCGTTCGTAAACAATTCATGAATAAAAAGGCCAGTATTGGGGTAACGGCTGCTAACCCGTTTGCGCAATATGTTAATCAAACATCTACCACTTATGGCGCCAATTTCAGCCAGTCAAACTTGCGGCAGGTGCCGTACCGTTCATTTGGAATAACGCTAAGCTATAAGTTTGGGAAATTAGAATTTAAGAACGATAAAGAGGATAACAAGAACAACCAGCAAGTATTACCTCCGGATAGCGGAAACTAAACTGTAAAACTGAATCAAACAAAATGGCCTGTCGATATTTAATCGACAGGCCGTTTTGCTTGATGTACGAATTATTTGTCTGAACTGTCGATCAGTTTTTTTAGATTTTGCTGCTTCAGCGGTTCTAATACGTTTACGCCGTAGGGGGTAAAATAGCGGTGTTGTTGCATAAATGCTATATTATTTACACGCCATTCGTCGTCGGTAAAATGTTTTTGTAGGTGCGTTTGCCATTCGGCTCGTAAGCCTGTTATCAGGTCCTCGTAATTAGGTTCGGCCAGGTGAGCAAGGTCGGCGTCGCATAAAATCTGTTGAATAATATTCTGCGGCTGTTGTGGTACCTTGGTTGCCGCAATGGTATCCATCACATCATTGATCAATGCTTCCGAACACCCTTCCTGCAAAAGAAAGTTAGCGGCAATCAGTTTGCTTTTCTCCTCGTGGCCAATGTAGTCATACAGGTATCCGGTATCATGAAACAGCGCAGCAACCTGTAGGGCTAAAATATCCTGATGATCTATTTTACTATGCAATGCTATTTCTGTCGCTATCAAAAATACCTGGCGGGTATGGTTCGTATTATGAAATTGCATTGAACCGGGCAAACCGCTCAGTAGCTCAGCCACTTGTGAGTAAACTTTTTTCAGGAAAAACGGACTCGACATAATACGATAATAGCGCTGAATTCTGTAGGAAAATGGAATTTTTCAGGATCCGCGCGGAATAAGGTCTTATCTACAGGCCGATATTTGTCAATAGACCAATTTATTACACTTGGTTGATGTTTGAGCAGTATAATACATCAATAACACAAATATGTCCATTTGTGTATAGGTTAGTATCTGTAGCTTTAGCAAAAGATTTATTTCGATTTTTTTACCACAACCAATTATAACACCTGCAAAAAATATTGCTGTTTTATTATGAAGAAAATATATAGTCTGCTGTTAGTCTGTTCAGTTTTTATGGTTGAACGCACTTGTGCACAGGTTTCAGCTTTAAACTTGCACTATCTGCGCCCGGCTGCACGCTGGGAAGAGACGTTGCCTTTAGGTAACGGGCGACTGGGGATGATGCCCGATGGCGGCGTAGCGCATGAGAATATTACGCTTAACGATATCACGCTATGGTCGGGCGGGCCGCAGGATGCCAATAATTACCGGGCGCACGAGTCGTTGCCCGCCATCCGGCAGCTACTGCTGGAAGGCAAAAATGATGAAGCGCAAAAGCTGATGGATAAAGATTTTATCTGCACGGGCAAAGGTTCGGGTGGGATCCCTTACGGCTGTTTTCAGCTACTGGCCGATATGAAGATAGACTACCAATATGCCGGTAATAATGGTGTACCGCAGTTTGATAATTATCAGCGTAATTTATCTATCAACAACGCCGTGGCGCAATGTTCGTATAAGGTGAACGGGGTTACTTACAAGCGAGAGTATTTTACCAGCTTTTCCGGCGATGTGGGCCTGATCAGGATTATTGCGGATAAACCCGGTCAGCTAAGCTTGCGGATAGGTCTGCAACGGCCTGAGCGCGCTAAAGTACATGCATCCGGCGATTTACTTCAATTGGATGGACAGTTGGATAACGGTACTGATGGAAAAGGTATGCAGTTTTTAGCCGGCGTAAAAGCCCTGGCTCAAGGGGGGCGTGTGTTTACCCGAAATGATAGTTTGGAGGTTAGTGGCGCCACTTCGGTAACGATATTCCTTACGGCGGGGACTGATTTTAAATCGCCCGGGTTTAAAACCAAAACAACGGCATTGTTAAGCCGGGCTATGGCAACGCCATACGATCAGCAAAAAAGCAAACACATTGCTGCCTACAAAAAGCTGTTCGACCGCGTAGCGTTAAAACTTGGTGCACCGGGTGCAACCGATACGCTAAATACCTTACAGCGTTTAAATAATTTCGCCAAAAATCCATCTGCCGATCCGGGTTTTGCAGCTTTATTTTTTCAATATGGACGCTACCTGTCTATTTGCAGCACAAGGGTGGGGCTGTTGCCACCTAATTTGCAAGGCTTGTGGGCTAACCAGATCCATACCCCATGGAACGGCGATTACCATTTGGATGTGAATATCCAAATGAACCAATGGCCGGTAGAGCCCACTAACCTCTCAGAATTTAACCTGCCGCTGGCCAGCCTGGTTGAGGGGATGGTGCCGCAGGGCGAAAAAACAGCAAAAGCCTATTACAATGCCGATGGCTGGGTGGCACACGTAATTACCAACATCTGGGGCTTTACCGAGCCGGGCGAATCAGCATCGTGGGGGGTAACCAAAGCAGGATCTGGCTGGTTATGTAATAACCTCTGGGAGCATTATGCATTCAGTAACGATAAAGCTTATCTGAAACGTATTTACCCTGTATTGCGTGGCTCAGGCCGGTTTTACAGCAGCATGCTGATTACCGAGCCAACTACCGGCTGGCTGGTAACAGCGCCATCTTCATCGCCCGAGAATACTTTTTATATGCCCAACGGTAACCACGCCAGTATTTGCATGGGGCCAACTATCGATAATCAAATCATCCGCGAATTGTTTAATCACGTAATTACCGCGGCAAAAATTTTAGGTACTGATACCGAGCTAAGTACAAAACTACAGCAGGAGCTACAAAAACTGCCGCCACCGGGACAGGTTGCCAAAGATGGCCGCCTGATGGAATGGTTGCAGGATTATAAAGAAACCGATCAGCAGCACCGGCATGTATCGCACTTATATGGTCTATTCCCGGCCTCACTGATCACGCCATCGGCCACACCCGAACTGGCTGAAGCCTGCAAGAAAACCCTTAACGTGCGCGGCGATGATGGCCCAAGCTGGTCGATAGCTTACAAAGCGCTTTGGTGGGCAAGGCTGCAGGATGGTAACCGGGCCTATAAACTGTTTGCAGGCATGCTGCACCCTACAGATCGCACAGACGTCAATTACGGTTCAGGCGGGGGGATTTATCCCAATCTGCTTTCGGCCGGGCCACCGTTTCAAATTGATGGCAACTTTGGCGCAACCGCTGCTTTGGCCGAAATGCTGCTGCAAAGTCATGAAGGATTTATCAATCTGCTGCCCGCAATCCCGGATGGCTGGAAAGCTACAGGTAGCGTAAAAGGCCTCAAAGCCCGCGGTAATATAACTGTGGATATAAGCTGGCAAAATGGAAAAATAACCGGCTATCATCTTTACAGTCCACAGCCGGTGAAAACCAGGGTGAAGGTAAATGGTAAGATGATTACGGTGCTGCCGCAAAAGACCTTAGTTGTTAGTATCTAATTGATAGCTACCGTAACATTATGAAAAAGATATTGACCATCGCAGTAATTATTACGGCGAGTTTGAGTGTTGTTTCTGTACCCGGCAACCACTTATTTGCCCAGGATAAGAATGGCAACCAATTGGCAACAGCTAAAGGGAAGCCTACCAAAGTGCCTTACTCGCAAATGGCATTGACGGCAAAATATATCGGCCCGGCCATTGCCCACCCAAATTGGTACAACTGGTGCGTGTCGCCCATTAAGGGCAAGGATGGTAAAATACACATTTTTGGGTCTCGCTGGCCGGCAGATGAAGGTATGGAAGGTTGGACCGGGCCTAATGCGGAGATAGCGCATTTTGTAAGCGATAGCCCCGAAGGCCCTTTTAAATATGTAGGTACTATATTAAAATCAACTATGCTGCCCAATCAGAATACCATGTCGGGACCGCACAATCCCCGTTTGGAGTATGTAGATGGTAAATACATCCTGTTGTATATCTGTCAAAATCCGTCAAAGCAAACCAAACAGCGCATAGGGATGATGATTGCTGATAAATTAGAGGGCCCCTGGAAATTTGCGGGCGATAAAGATGGCATTATTATTCAAACATCCGACGATAGCAAGCATTGGACTTACCATGGGGCCATCGGCGCCGATAATCCGGCTTTTATGAAGATAGGTCGTAAGTATTACGTTTATTTTAAATCTGGCACACCGGGCCAAATGGAGTCGAAATACGGTTACGCCGTGGCTGACAAACTTGAAGGGCCATACGTGCTGAGCGATCATCCCATTACCGATAATGTATCCGTACCTGGAAGATGCGCAGGCATTTAAATGGAAAGATAAATACTACTTGCTTACAACAGATAATTTGGGCGGTAATACCGGTATTTATGGTGATATTACACTTTGGGAATCAAAAACGGGCCTGGATTTTAAATTAGCCGACTCGAAAATTGCTATGGGGAATATCCTGGATTACTGGGGGACAACCGAAGATCATCAAAAATTACTTGCCCAACCGGGCGTTTTTAACAGAGACAGATCGGGGAAATTAGAACGGCCGGCAATTTTAATATTAAACGGCAAGCCTGCTTATTTCTACAGTTCGGCAGATTTAAATGTGAACGGAGGGAAGGTTTCAGAATCGTATATATTTAAAATAGACTGGCAAAACGGGAAATAAAAAAGCCTGTCAAAATCACGCAAATTATCTATTAAAACGAAAGCCGTTAACTTCATCAGTTAACGGCTTTTTTCATTCAGTGCGGAAGAAGGGACTCGAACCCCCACGCCGTGAAGCGCCAGATCCTAAGTCTGGTGCGGCTACCAATTACGCCACTTCCGCATCTTTAGGATTTTTAAGAGTTGGCAAAGATAAAATTAAAATGCGTATCTGCGAAAAGATTTTCAATTTACAGTTGTTTGAGGCTGGCTGTTAGCGATATAAAATAATCTGCGGCCTTTAACGGGCGACTTCCATACCACGAAAATATTTCACCGTCAACCAATTTCACCGGCGCGCCGGGCATTATCATATTAAACTCCATGATATGTTTTTCGGCAAAGGGATAAGGTTCTGATGATAAAAGAATCAGGTCAGGGTCGGCAGCGGCCAACTCAGCGGGACTAATTTCAGGGTAGCGGTCTTTTGTAATAACATTTGTAAAACCGCAGCGTTTCAACATATCATCAATAAAAGTGCCTGCCCCTGCAACCATGTAGGGATTGCGCCATATCAGGTAGGCCACGCTTATTTTCGATCCAAGCGGTTGCAATCGTTCAAATTTACCGATGATATTCCTGATCAGCTCTTCTGCCTGCTGTGGGCGGCCGACTAATTGCCCAATATCGCTGATCATTTGGAGCGCCGATGGCAGGTTGTGCGGGTTGCTGATGTAAACGGGATAGTCCCTGGCCAGTTCTTCTATCTGTAAACGCTCGTTTTCTTCCTTGTTAGCAATGATCAGGTCCGGGGTGAGGGATTTTATCAGATCGATATTTAATTGCTTTGTGCCGCCTATTTTGGGTTTGTTTTTAACCTTACCGGCGGGGTGAGTGCAAAACCGGGTAATTCCAATTATTTCTTCATCCAAACCTAAATCAAAAAGCAATTCGGTTTGCGAGGGTACTAATGAAATTATGCGGGTAGGATTTTTCGGGAGACTAACGTTCCGCCCTAATTGATCGATAAGCGATATCATTTACCTTAAAAGGCATTTTCTTCGCCGCGCAGGGTATTCCAAACGGTAAGGAAGATAATCTTTAAATCGAGCAGAAAAGACCAGTTCTCCAGGTACCAAACATCCGCTTCAACCCTGTTCATCATGTCGTCGGTTGTTTTGGTTTCGCCGCGGTGGCCTTTTACTTGCGCCCAGCCGGTAATGCCCGGTTTCATAAAGTGGCGCACCATAAACTGATCTATCAGTTTTGAGTACTCTTCGGTATGGCTAAGCATATGTGGGCGTGGGCCAACTATAGACATTTCGCCCATCAGCACGTTGAAAAACTGCGGTAGTTCGTCGACACTGGTACGGCGCATAAAGGCACCAATTTTAGTGATCCGTTTATCGCCACGGGTAGCCTGGGTTTTATCCGAATCATTGTTCATGCGCATGCTACGGAATTTGTAGCATTTAAACGGCAGGTTATCACGGCCCGATCGTAGCTGAACAAACATCACCGGTCCGCGCGATTGTATTTTAATGATGATAGCCAGGATAGGGTATAACCAGCTTAAAATGAAAACAATAACGAAGCACGAGAATACAAAATCGAACAAACGTTTCACCATCCGGTTCAGCATGCTCTCCAGCGGTTCAGACCGTACGGCAATTACCGGGATATGATCAAAGTTTTGTACAAACATTGATTTTTTCGAGGCGATGTAGTATTCAGGAACAATTTTAAACCTGATTAGGTGTTTATCTGCATCCAGCATCAGCTTTTCAATTTTATCCGAACTGGAAACAGGTAATGCGCAAAAAATCTCGTCGACCTGGTTGGTAATTACGTAATCAATGCAATTATCGGTATTGCCCAGGTACATCCGCTTATCGGTAATACGCTGAGGGTTATCATCAAAAAAGCCAAGCACGTTGTAACCACGGCCTGAGTTTGATTGAAAGTAGTGGAAAAGATCCTGACCGATGGTACCTGCGCCAACAATAATTACGTTACGTGCATCAACCAGCAGGTTACGGTCACTTCGTCTGATAGCAAGGAATATCAACTTCCAGATCCCTACTAAAAATCCAAATAAAGCCAGCGCATAAAACAAATATTCGCGTGTTATGAAGTAAGGCTTGGTGCCGATGATAATGATAATGGTAAAACAGATAAGGCAAACAAACAAAAGATAGGTTTTAAATACGCTTTGGTACGTGCTTATCGAATCTTTATTTAACACTTGCTCGTACAAGCTGGTGATATTGGCCGATAGTAACCAAATAAGATTAAAAACCAGTACAACCGGTAAGTAGTTTTTATTTTGCGCCCAAAAAATATATGATTTATCAACTATCAGGTAAGCTATTACCATACTAATATTTAGTATAGTGTAGTCAATAGACAAGTTGATGGCCTTAATAAAAGTAGTATACCTATAAATCATTTTTGCTTAGCTGATTTAGCTTGCTGTGCCCGAATTTGGCGATGCTAAGTTTAGCAACATTAATTTCAACAATTATCTGATTTTGAAACATCAGGGTTGTGAAAAGCTATTCTGTTTGGCGGAATAAAGTTACACATTTTAGTAATATTTACTAAAAAATAATTGATAATCGTAAAGGATATTCCTGTTTAATAAATAAGTTTCTTTAAACTATAAATATCCATCGGCCAGACCGGGGGGCAGCATTCGTTTTAAATCGTAAAGGACAAATTTTTCGCTTGTTTGCAATTCCTGATAATCTAATTCGGAAAACTCCTGGTGGGCTACCGCTATTACTACTGCGTGGTACTTGCCTTTAATGTTTAACTGGTGTTTAATGGTTGTAATGCCATATTCTTGTTCAACCTCGGCCGGGTCGGCCCATGGGTCGTAAATTTCTACGTTGGTTTCGTATTCCTGTAGCAGTTTAACAATATCAATAACCCGCGTGTTCCGTACATCGGGGCAGTTCTCTTTAAAAGTAAACCCTAATACCAGTATATCTGCGCCTTTTACAGGGATGTCTTTTTTTATCATCAGCTTAATCACTTCCTGCCCAACGTAGGTACCCATACCATCGTTAAGGCGGCGACCGGCCAATATAATTTCAGGGTGATAACCCACTTCCTGCGCTTTTTGGGCCAGGTAATAAGGGTCTACCCCGGTACAATGCCCGCCTACTAATCCTGGTTTAAATTTTAAAAAATTCCATTTGGTACCGGCGGCTTCTAAAACGGCATGGGTATCTATCCCCATAATGTTAAATATCTTGGCCAGTTCGTTGACAAAAGCGATGTTGATATCGCGCTGCGAGTTCTCTATCACTTTACAAGCCTCGGCAACCTTTATGCTTGGGGCCTTATGCGTGCCGGCTGTTACTATCAAGCGGTATAAACCGTCAATAAAATCGGCAACCTCCGGGGTTGAGCCTGATGTCACTTTAAGGATATTAGTAAGCGTATGTACTTTATCGCCCGGGTTAATTCGCTCGGGCGAGTATCCTGCATAAAAATCCTGGTTAAATTTTAATCCGGATGTTTGCTCAACTACGGGTACACAAACCTCTTCGGTAGCGCCGGGATAAACGGTCGACTCGTAAATTACCACATCGCCTGGTTTAATTGCTGCTCCTACCGTTGCGCTGGCTTTTTTTAATAGCGTTAGGTCGGGGCGGTTATGCTGATCGGTAGGGGTGGGTACGGCAATTATAAATACGTTGCATTGCGCAATATCTGCTACGTTGCTGGTAAAGGTTAGTCCGTTATTTAAGGCTTCTAATACACTTTCTGTGTCCGTTTCAAGGGTACGGTCGAATCCGCGGTTCAGCTCGTCAAGGCGGCTCTGTTTAATGTCGAACCCAAAAGTCTTGGTCTTCTTGGCAAATTCAACAGCTAAAGGCAGGCCAATGTAGCCCAAACCAATAATGGCGATGCTGATATTTTCGGGTGTTTGAAAAATAGACGTTTGGAAATTTGCTGTCGGTCCGGACATTTTGATTGATTTATTAATTAATAAAAGGCGATAGCCTGTAAGAAAGATAAAATATCAGGAGTTATAGATCTGATAAACACCACTAACCGACATATCGGCAATAGAACCCACTAAAATGGTAGTGATCTTTTTTTCCATCATTAAGTGTTCTGCCTCGCCAATAGGATGATCAGCTTCTATAATAACCGGGTTAGGCGTCATAATCTCTGTGATGTGCATTTTAGACAGATCATTGTTCTTGATCAGAGCCCGCCTTAAATCGCCATCGGTAACAATGCCTTTGATGTGGGTTGAATCACCAACGATAACCATACCTAAGCGGCCTTCCGACATGCATAGCAGCAGCTCGGTAAAAGAGGCATCTTCGCTGATAAATGGCAGATTATCGGTACGCATCATATCTTTAACCTTTACCAACAACTTGCGGCCCAAGCTGCCGCCGGGATGGAAACGGGCAAAATCTTCGTGCATAAACTGCCGGGCCTCCATTAGTGCAACGGCTATAGCATCGCCCATGACTAAGGCGGCCGTTGTTGATGAAGTTGGCGCCAATTTTAACGGGCATGCCTCATTTAAAATCCTAATATTTAGATGATGTTTACTGTTTTTTGCCAGTGTCGAAGCCGGGTTGCCGGTGATAGCGATAATACTGTTCTGATTCCAGTTTAAAAAAGGAATTAGTTGCAGCAACTCATCTGTTTCGCCCGAATAGGAAATCAGTAGTACCGGGTCATTTTTACCGACTATGCCCAAATCACCATGAAAGGCCTCGCCGGGGTGTAAAAAAAATGAAGGAGTGCCGGTACTTGTTAGCGTAGCGGCAACTTTTTTGGCAATAATGCCCGATTTGCCAACGCCTGAAATGATTAGTTTACCCCTGGTATTCAATATCTCGGTGATAACGCTGGTAAAGCTATCATCTATCGCATCAGCCACATGCTGTAAAGATTTAATCTCGATATCAAATACCTGTTTGGCTATATCTTTCATACGTTTAATAAGGCGCTAAAATCTGTATAATTACCAACATAACCATATTACGGGGGTAAAAAGTTTTGGCAGCATCTTTAAATTCTTATTTTAGCAAAGGTAACCTATTCCAGTAGCCGGGTATGAAGAAGTTTTCGTTTTTAGTCGCCGCGTTTTTTATCACATTGTTTTCATTTACACGTGCCGACGATCAGTTAGACAAATTATTGGCGGGTCTTGAAAAACTAACCAGCCAAACGCCGCAGGAAAAAGTTTATCTGCAGTTTGATAAACCTTATTACAGCCTTGGCGAGGATATTTGGTTTAAGGCCTACCTGGTAAATGCCGAGCATAACGCGCTATCATCACAAAGCAAAATTCTTTATGTGGATTTGCTGGACGACCGCGATTCCGTAAAGAAAACTTTGCTGCTTCCTATTGTTAACGGCACCGCTAACGCCAATATCCACCTTAACGATAGTTTATTAAAAGCCGGCAACTACCATGTTTACGCTTACACCAAGTGGATGCTAAACTTTAGCAGCGATTTTTTCTTTAAGAAAAGCATCCCGGTTATCAGTCCAAAGCACGGCGAAATTAAATCATCTATAACATACGATACCCGGACTACAGCTGCCGGGAAACAATTATCTGCCGATGTGCTGTACAAAACCGATGATGATAAACCCTACTCAAATCAGCCGGTACTTTACACCATAAAGGCGAATGGAAAAACGCTTGCATCGGGCAACGCCGTGACTAACGGTGAGGGGAAAATAGCCATTAACGATGTAATTAAGGGAGAATACCAATCGGCTGATTTATTGGTGCATACCCACATCGGGACTAAAGATGCAACAGCGGGCGATCATGATTTTGTTATTAAACCATCAGCCGTTACTGCCGATATGCAGTTCTTTGCCGAAGGCGGGCATATGGTGAACGGATTACGTACAAAAATTGCTTTTAAAGCAGTAAAATCAAGCGGTATCGGCGAGGATATTAAGGGTTATATCACCAACAACACCGGCGAACATTTAGCCGAGTTTAAATCAGACCATGCGGGTATGGGGGTATTTGCATTACAACCCGTTGCAGGCGAAAATTACACGGCTGTGGTCACTCATCAGGATGGTTCGACCGGTAAATACCCGCTGCCCAAAGCCGACGCTAACGGTTACGTTTTAAACATTAATCGGGTGGGCGTTGATAGCTTATCGGTACGGATATTGGCAAGCCAAGCGTTTGTTGACGGCCGCGAGGTAATACTGATTGCGCAATGCAATGGCGTTACGCAGTTTGCAGCCAAAACCAAGGTAGATCAGGCTTCGAACGTGAGCATCGTATCATCTAAAAAGTTCCCGACGGGCATTACGCAGTTCACCTTGTTTTCGCCAGATTATGCACCTGTGGCCGAGCGACTGGTGTTTGTAGATCATAATGATCAGCTGAGCGCAGATGTTACTCCGGATAAGCCCGTTTACGCCAAACGCGGTAAAGTAAAGTTAGATTTTAGCGTTGCCGATGCTTTTGCAGAACCTGTAGTAGGCAGTTTTTCGGTATCGGTTACCGATGCTGATAAAGTAAAATCGGATGAGGATGCAGAAACCGGAATTTTGGCTAACCTGTTGCTGACATCGGATTTGAAGGGCAATATCGAACGGCCTAATTATTATTTCAATCCGGCTAATGCCGACAGGTTGAAACATCTTGACCAATTAATGCTTACCCAAGGCTGGCGGAGGTTTAGCTGGGCTGACTTAGCCGCCGGCAAATTTCCCGCTGTAACGTATAAACCCGAACAAAGCCTTACCGTTAGCGGCAATATTAAAACATTAGGGAATAAACCAGCAGCAAAGGGCCAGGTAACTTTGCTGGCTAAAACACCAGCCGGACCGCTAATTATCGATACCGTTGCTGATGAAAATGGCCACTTTGTGTTTAACGATCTCGATTTTGCCGATAGCACACATATAGCAGTTAAAGCCCGTAACGCCAAAAACAGCAGCAATATTAAAATTGAGATCGATAAGAAAACCCGCGTACCTTATGTTAACAATATAGCTAATACAAACGCAACCGAAAGCAATTTGGCCGAATACATGAAGTATAGCCAATCGCGTTTTGATGAGTTATCTAAATACGGCTTATTTAACAATACCATAAACCTCAGAGAGGTAAAAGTTGCTACTAAAAAAGATTACCTGGCAGATAAGGTCATCCCCAATTCGGTTAATAAAGCGCCCGGCTTTGCCAACGTTGTAATTAAACTGGCCGAAATTGAGAAAGAGCATATGGGCTTGCTTCAATTATTTTACGGGCGGCCGGATATTGAGGTAAATGCCAGAAATAAAATGGTTTATATGGTTGGCCATGTAGTCTCTATCACCAGGCCAAAACGCGAACCGATGATGGTATTGCTCGACGGTTCGCAAATTGATCCCGGAATGGTAGAACAAATGAACGCGCAGGATATAGCTGGTATTGAGATATTGACATCAGGATCGTACACCGCCGTTTATGGTGATGCCGGCTATTGGGGAGTTATTATTTTAACATCAAGAAAAGGCGGCGAAGGTATCGATCCCGAACAATCGGATTTGGCGCATTTTGTGCCTAACGGTTATACTACAACCAGGCAGTTTTATTCGCCTAAGTACGATAATCCCGAAACCTCAACCAAAATGAAAGATTTGAGATCGACCATTTACTGGGATGGAAACATCGTTACCGATGCAGCGGGTAAAGCCAGCGTCACCTACTTTAACGCAGATGACGCCGGTACCTATAAAGTGACCCTTGAAGGGATGGACACCAAAGGTAAATTGTTGCGTAAAACGATAACTTATGCGGTTAAATAATTAGCCCAATAATGGGATGATTACATTTTCCAGTTCGTGCAGTTTAACCATGTTAGGGCCGTCGCTCAGGGCATTATCCGGGTCGGGGTGCGATTCCATAAAATAACCGCTGGCGCCGAAGGCTTTAGCAGCAAGGGCCATCATAGGTACAAAGGTACGGTCGCCGCCGGTTTTGCCGCCTGCGCCGCCCGGGCGTTGTACTGAGTGGGTGCAATCCATGCAAACCGGATGGCCGAAAGCCTTCATATCGTAAATGTTCCTGAAATCGACAGCCAAATTATTGTAGCCGTACATATTACCGCGCTCGGTTAAAATTACCTGCTCGTTACCTGCTTCAATTACTTTTTGTGCCGGATAAAACATATCCTGCCCTGAAAGGAACTGCGCCTTCTTTACGTTAACGATCTTGCCTGTTTGTGCTGCCGCAACCAGCAGATCAGTCTGGCGGCAAAGGAATGCCGGGATCTGCAAAATATCAACCACCTCGGCAGCAATGGCCGCCTGGTAAGGCTCATGAATATCGGTAGTAGTAGGCAGGCTAAAACGCTCCTTAACATTTATCAGCATCTCCATACCTTTTTCAATTCCCGGCCCACGGTACGAATGGATAGAAGTACGGTTAGCCTTATCAAACGATGATTTAAAAATAACCGGGACATTGTATTTCTGCCCTATCTCGGCTACCTTTTCGGCCACGGTATACAGCAAATCCTGGTTTTCCATTACACACGGACCTAATATAAAGAACGGCTTACGCCGCATATCGTTGTATAACATATTGCAAATATATGCGGCAAATATAAGGATAAGCTATGGTTTGTAAGTTAGGTTAGTTGACGGTTGTAAAACATCCCGTTATTTGATTGTCTATAAGTATATTTTTGCCGGCTGCCTGCCAGCCAGATTTGAAAGCGCCAACAGCCCTCCTATGGTTAAGATAGCGCCCCCTACAAAAGGAAAACCGGCACCTACAAGATCGGCAATTGAAGAAGAGAATAAAAACGGCAGACAAAAAATCATTCCGGCTATGCCGGTAACAATAGCTGCTATTGCACTATACTTAGTTAAAGTGTATATAGTAATTGGTTGTTGTTTATATTGATAATTTCCAAAAATAAATCTCCTTAATTCGTTTGTATTACGATGTGCATAGTCATCGATTGTCCATGATGAAATTGGCGAAGTATGACGCCCCCGCAGGTAATCCCGATAAAATACCGGCCATTTGGCTGGCAGTAATAACGCTCCAAACAATAAAATCACAAAACATAGGATAGAATAGTTGCCGTTGCCCAACATAAAAGCCTGCATCCTGATCTCGTCGACAGGTGTCATTTTGAATTTAAGTAAAACGTGTTTTAAATCATGACTTTCAAAATTCGGCACTAAACTTAGATGATTATCGTCGAGACATTTTGCAATATCATTTCCGAGGGTGTTTTTCGGCATCTTCCGCAACTCTTTAACCTTTTCGTTGTAAGGCGTCATGTCGTAAAATTGCTCAATAGTCCTTACCGACAAGTTAAATGATTTCTTGATAATTGTACGCGGCAGAAGTTTAAGTGTCCTCATATATTTAACGGCGATTTACGATGTAAGATAGCACTTATTGGATAAATTAATCATATTTAATACCTATCCGTTACCTTTGCCAAACTATGATCAACTATTTTGAATTTTATAATATATCAGAGTCATTCAATCCCGACCAGAGCTTATTGAAAAAAGAGTTTTATCGCCTGAGCAAAGAGTATCACCCCGATTTTTACGCCAATGATACCGATGAGCGCCAGCAAGAGATCCTGGAGTTGTCTACTCTTAATAATAAAGCTTACCACACGCTTAGCGACCCTACCAAACGACTGGATTACATCCTACGTACGCATGATTTAGTTAGCGAAGGCGCCAAACCACAGCTCCCCGCCGACTTTTTAATGGAGATGATGGACATTAACGAGCGCCTGATGGAGGTAGAAAATACCGGACAATTGGCCGATATTACCGCTGAAGCCCTTGATGTAGAAACCGGCCTGCAAAACGATTTGAAAGGCTTAACCGCTGATTATGAAACACTAAGTGACACGGCAAAAGAGGACCGGTTAAATAAGATTGCAGATATCTACTACAGATTAAAATATTTGTTGCGTATTAAAGAGAGTTTAGATACATTTGCATCCCGCTTCTGAGGGTTTTAAGACACACTCAGACAAAGCATGCCCAGCTGGCGGAATTGGTAGACGCGCTGGTCTCAAACACCTGTGGGAAACCGTGCCGGTTCGACTCCGGCGCTGGGTACTAAAGCCCGATACGAAAGTATCGGGCTTTGTTGTTATGAGGGTTCGAGTCCCTTCTTCCGCACAAGAACCCTATCCCAATTTCCTCCTCAACCATTTCCGCACAGGCTCATCATACCATTTTAATGCGGCGTAGGCTAAAATTATAGCGCCAACTAAAATAAGTAAAGCGTAAGGCCAGGCCTGGACTATTGTGGTGCCTTTATGGTTGCTTACCCAGGCTACGTAAAAGTAAACCAGCGGGTAGTGTACCATATAAAGCGGGTAGGATATGTCTCCTAAAAACTTACAGATTTTGTTTTCTCTTTGGGTTTTTAACACACCACTGGCTCCGAGGTATACGATGATCGGGAACACAAGAATGATGCAAACAGATTCATATATCCCGTTCATCCACAAATGATTGGCGCCGCCAATGCGCGGCATATAAAGTATGACGGCTAATAAAAGGCTGCACCATAAAAATGCGTTCTTTGTTTGGGCCGGTTTTATCATACGCGACATTAGCAGCCCGGCAAAGAAAGGGTAAATGGTACGGGTAAAGCCAATAGTTACCTGAGGCACGTTCAACGTCCAGCCGCCGCTTACATCGCCATTGGTGATAGCAAGGTATGCCAACCCGATAGCCGCTATAAATACTAAAATACTTAATGCCGTTTTAGAAAATTTCCTGATCCCTATGGCGTAAAGGATATTGGCAATATACTCGAAGAACAACGACCAGCCCACGCTATTCATAGGGTGCATTTCTTCCCAACCGCGGATGTCAAGCGATAAAGGGATAGGCAAGATAGTATAACCGATCAGCGTCACCAGCAGCATCTTCCAAACCGGCACGGTGTGAATTAATGGCCATAAGGTAGAATCAGTAAAATAAAACCCGATTGCGCCCATCGTCATCCCCAAAATCACCATGGGTTGAAGCCTTACTATGCGGCGTTTAAAAAAGCTGCCAACGGTCATCTTACTCCAACGATCATCATAAGCATAACCGATTACGAAACCCGATAGCAGAAAGAAAAAGTCGACAGCGAGATAGCCGTGATTGACGATTTTATCTAAATTACTGGTAGATAGTGGTTCGCAAAGGTGAAAGGTTACGACAATGATAGCTGCAACGCCACGCAGGCCGTCTAATATAGGGTAGTGTGGCTTGGTGGCCAGTTGGTTATTGTTCATTAATAATATAGGTGATGTAGATGATGGATTAAAACCGCCGCAAAATATAAAAAATAGCGCATCGGCTTGCTGACGGAAAGTGCCGGATTGCAAAACAGGATAATATTTTACTGCTTTTTAAAAGCCTGCCCGCAATTTTAAGGAATGGATTATAGTAATGTATTCAAAGAAAATGCTACTCAAAATCCCACCAAACCTTTTGTTTGGGCGGATCGCCCAGGGTATAAGATTCGCCAATGCGGGGAACGTTTAGGGGGATATTTGCTTTTTCGGCGGCGGGTACGAGTTTTTTAATTGGTTCGTTCCAGGGATGGTCGGCTTCCACAAACTTAGCCCAGTGTACGGGTTGCAGCAAACGCGCTTGCACATCTACGGCCGCCTGGGCCGTTTGGCCAAGCCATAAGTGAGTCCAGGGCCAGTTGGGGCTGTATTGACCACATTCCATTAGTGCCAAATCAAACGGGCCGTATTGCTGGCCTATTTGTTTAAAATGAGGACCGTAACCGCTATCGCCGCTGTAAAAAATGCGGTATGGCCCGGTTTGTATCACATACGATGCCCAGAGCGTTTTATTTTCTTTACTGTAAGATCGGTTGCTTTTATGCTGCGCCGGTGTAGCTGTAATTTTTAGCCCGCTTGGTAGTGTTGTCGACCGGTTCCAGTTCAGTTCGATGATCTTCTTACGGTCGAAGCCCCAATACACCAAATCCGAACCTACTCCCATGGGCACTATAGCCAACTTAATGCGGCTTTTTAGTTTCAGGATAGTGCGGTAATCCAGGTGGTCGTAATGATCGTGCGAGATGAGCAGCACATCTATCGGCGGCATATCTTCTGCATGGTAGTTGGTGGTGCCTGCAAATGCCGTCATTACTCCGGGTACAGGGCCGGCGTGGTTGCTAAAGATAGGGTCAATCAGAATATTCCCCTGCCCGGTTTTAATCAGTAAAGAAGAATGCCCAAACCAAACAACAGTAGGGGCGGTAGCTGTCAAACTTTTTAAATCGGTTTTAACCCAGGGGAGTGGTTTTGATGGCCTGATAGTTTTAGGCCGCTTATGAAACATCAGGTTGTGTTTAATGGTCGAATCGGCCAGTTCGGCCAAGTTTTCAAATGCGCCATTTTTGTAATTGGATAATGTGTCCAGGCCTGCAAGTTCTTCACCCGCGGGGTCTTTCCCCATAGATCTGAAAGGCCCGCAGCCCGCTACAACTGCCAGCATCAGTATTAATATTCCGGGGATTAGCCAATTTTGCTTCATGCTTTGCAGTAAACGCTTTGTGTTGCTTATTATTTTTAAAATTATCCAACTGTGTAATTGTTTTGACAAATTGTGAAACTGTAACTAATTGAATATAGCTTTTAGGGGATATTTTGTGCGGCTTGAAATGGGCTTTTGCAATTTGTTTTTAATTTTATCTTAATATCTTTAGCCAGCCCCTAAGATGAAAAACATGCGGACCGGAGCGTCGAAAATTGCCTGCTTATATGCGCTGGCCGGTATCCTTTGGATCACCCTCAGCGACAGGATACTGTTTGTTATGCAAAGCCACTTTAATTTAGGGTTTGTGCTTTTCCTTAGCAGTATTAAGGGCATTTGCTACGTATTGATTACCGGTATAATGTTATATAAGCTAATTAGCTTATACACAAAAAGATTAGCTGAGAGCGAAGAGCAATATCGCAGTTATTTTGAAGCGCACCCCCAACCGCAATGGATTATTAACCGACGTACGATGTTGTTTGTTGCTGCCAATAATGCCGCAATAAATTTGTATGGTTATACCAGAGAAGAGTTTCTTAAAATGAGTGCCCTTGATATCGCCCCTCAGGGTGATGCTAAAGAATCGATTCTAATATTCAGGGAATTGAAACCAGGGCTAAACGATATTGGCCTGCGCCGTCACTTCAAAAAAGATGGTACGCAGGTGCATCAAAAAATCACGATACAGGTATTGGAAAAGGGACATACCGAAAACGTGATGGTAACCGCAACAACAGCAGGTTAATGGAGCCAATCAATACAACTAATCGATTTTTAGCTTAACGGCAGCGTAAAATAAAAGGTTGACCCTACACCCTTTTCGCTTTCGGCCCAAATGCGGCCATCATGGCGGTGGATGATTTCGGCACAGAGATAAAGCCCCACGCCGAAGCCGGAAATATGCTTGATATGCTCGCTGCTTGCCCGGTAATACCGGTCGAAAATGCGCGGCAGATCATTCGATTTAACACCCATGCCTTCATCTTTAACACTCACCTGTACCTCATTGTCGATTTGTGCACAGCTAACCGTAATCAATTGGCCTTTAGGTGAATATTTAACCGCGTTTGATAATAAGTTAGAAACAACTGAACCTATCTTACCCTGATCTGCCGATACGGTAATTGCCTGGGTTTGATCGAAAATAAAAGTATGACTACCTGCGGTCATTCGTATTTCCTCCAATTGTTCGGTAATCAGTTCCGTAAGATCGAAATCTGTTTTAATGATTTCCAGCTTGCCCGATTCTAATCTTGAAATATTAAGGAAACCATTGATAAGGCTGCTCATCTTTCTGGCCTGCAAACTTGCTTTGTTTAGCGCCTGGGGGATAAACGGATCAACGTTATCCTTTAATTTCATCTGCACAACCTGCACCAGCGCCATTAACGATGTAAGAGGAGTTTTTAACTCGTGACTGGCCATGCCTATGAAATCATTTTTGCGCTGTTCATCCTGTTTCTGCTCAGAAATATCGCGGGCTATTTTTGATACACCAATTACTTTACCCTCCTTATCCCTTATGGGCGATATGGTAAGGGAAACATCTATCAGGCGGCCATCCTTAGTGCGTCGCACAGTCTCGTAATGATCTAATCTTTCGCCATTACGCAGGCGCCCTAATATCACCGGCTCTTCGTGATGACGATCTTCAGGGATTAATAGCAATACTGATTGGCCCACTACTTCATCTTCACGGTAGCCAAATATCTGCTCGGCCCCGCGATTCCAGCTGGTCACCAGGCCTTCCAGATTTTTACCGATAATGGCATCGTCCGATGATTCTACGATGGCGGCCAGTTTCGCGCTTCGTTCGTCGGCCTGGCGCAGGTCGTCTAACATGGTTTGTAACCGTCGTTCGCTTTCCGCCAAATCCTCGTTAGTGGTCATCAGCTCTTCGTTAGTCGCGGCTAACTCCTCGTTAATTGCAGTAAGTTCTTCGTTCAGGGCCTGGGTTTCTTCCTCACTATCCTGTAGGGCTTTGGTTCGCTCAACTACCCTATGCTCAAGCGATTCGTTAACAACGGCCAGTTCCTCGCGCGCTTCCGATAATTCGTCGTTGGTGGCCATCAATTCTTCGTTGGTGGCAGTGATTTCTTCGTTAGCGGCGGTCAGTTCCTCGTTCAGTGCGGCGGTTTCCTGCTCCCGGGTTTCTAATTCGCTCCGCAGGCGTTCTTTCTCCCGAATGTCCATCACAACCTTCCGGTAAGAGTAAACGGTAATGCCGATAGCCATAGCTACAGCCAGCAAAATAAACACAGGGGCAAGGGTGGCATATTTCCGCAGCGAGGCGGTACGTTCCTGTAAAAGTAATTCTTCGTCTGTCTCCGCTTTAGCCACTGCAGTCCGGAGCGCATCCATAGCGGCTTTGCCTTCATCCAAATCGGTATCGGCAATGGGCAGGCCTTTTTGTTTTTTATCAACTACTTCCTGCAGGATATCAAGCCGCCGTTGCAGTACATCCTTTATAAGTTTAATGTTTTGTTGCTGGCGGGGATTATCTGCCGTAAGGGTTTTCAATCGCCCGGCTACGGTTGTTGCTTCGCGGAAAGCTCCGTTGTAAGGTTCTAAAAACTTGCTTCTACCGCTTAATAGATAGCCACGCTGACCGGTTTCGGCATCTTTCATTACCGAAAGCAGTTTCTCGAGATTTTGCATTACCTCGCCGCTATGCGTAACAGCGCGGTTGCTTGCCAATAAACTATCAAGCGTTAGGTACGATATCAGCCCAACGGCAACAAGCATTAACAAGGAAAAGCCGTACCCTAATCGCAGGGTGCGGTCAAATCTGTTCGTCATAAGTTGATGGTAGAAAATTCAACCACTAATGTAAATGTTTTTGGAATAATTTAAAAAGTAGTTACAAATAATATTACAACCATTTTTCTTTGAGTTAAAATTAAGATTTGAGATTCCAGAGGATTAAGAATTATTAAAATCAATATCTTTAGAAATGAAAAAAATTACCCTGCTTTTCCTTGTTCTGATTCCATTTTTAGCCGCCGCGCAAAATCCAGATTCGGTATGGTTTGTAAATAATTACGTAAAGAAAGAAGTGACCATCCCCATGCGTGATGGGGTTAAACTATTTACGTCTGTTTATATCCCTAAAGATCAAGCAGAAAAGCATCCCATACTGCTTACCCGTACACCTTATTCAGTTGCACCTTATGGGGCAACCTACCGGGCTTACTGGCGCAGTTATATGATGCGCTATTGCCGCGAAGGGTATATTATGGTGAACCAGGATGTGAGGGGTAAATACATGAGCGAGGGTAAGTTTGAAGTAGTACGCCCGTTTAATCCCAATAAAAAAGCGCCACAGGATATTGACGAGGCCAGTGATAGTTACGATACCATTGATTGGTTGGTGAAAAACATAGATAACAACAACGGCAATGTTGGCGGCATCGGCATATCGTTCCCTGGCTTTTTCGCAACGATGATTGCTTTAAGCGGTCACCCGGCGTTAAAGGCGGTTAGCCCGCAAGCGCCGGTAACCGACCGCTTTTTTGGCGACGACGATCATCATAACGGCGTAATGATGCTGATGGATGCTTTTGATTTTCAGGTGGTTTATGGCTTTACAACGCCAAGTCGTGCACCATCGGTAAACGGAGCTTTCGGTACCTTGAAATTTAGTAGTCAGGATAATTATGCTCATTATTTAAAGGTCGGCGCTATGCCCAACTTTACTAAAATGAGCGGCGATACTATGAAGTTTTGGAGCGATATGATGGAACATCCTAATCTGGATGCCTGGTGGAAAGCCCGCGATGCCCGTGCAGGCATCAAAAATGTAAAACCCGCCATGCTGGTAACCGGCGGTTTGTTTGATGCGGAAGACGCTTATGGTGCCTGGCATACTTACCAAGCTTTGGTGCAAAAAAGCCCGGCAACTAACAGTAAATTGGTTATAGGTCCGTGGTATCACGGTCAGTGGGCCAGTGCCGATGGAACTAAATTAGGCAACGTACAGTTTGGCAGCAATACAGCTACCTACTACCAGGATATGGAAGTGCCTTACTTTAACTATTACCTGAAAGGCAAGGGGGCTGATACGCTGAGCAAAGCAACCATCTTTTTCTCAGGCGAGGATAAATGGCGAAAGTTTAATCAGTGGCCTTTGCCGGATGCCAAACCGACGCCTGTTTATCTGCAGAGTAATGGTAAACTGTCCTTCATCCAGGTAAATAGTTTCGTTCCGAGTTTCGATAGCTATATTAGTGATCCGGCTAAACCTGTACCTTATGCCGAGAAAGTACACGCCAACCGCACGCGCGAGTATATGGATGATGACCAGCGTTTTGCATCGCGCCGTACCGACGTGCTGACTTATGATGGTGACGTTTTAACTGAAGATGTAACCGTAGCGGGACCCGTAGTAGCCGACCTAATGGTAGCCCTAAGCAGCACCGATGCCGATTTTGTAGTAAAAGTAATTGATGTTTTGCCCGATAGCACCCCGGCTAATCCGCTAACCAAATATCCTATGGGGGGCTACCAAATGCTGGTACGTGCCGAAATTATGCGCGGCAAGTTTCGTAACAGTTTTGAAAAACCCGAGCCATTTGTACCCGGCAAACCCACACAGGTTAAATTTACCCTGCCCGATGTTGCCCACACCTTTAAAAAGGGACATCGGATCATGATCCAGATCCAAAGTACCTGGTTCCCGCTTACTGACCGTAATCCGCAAAAGTATGTAGCCAACATTAACAAAGCCACCGATGCCGATTTTGTGAAAGAGACCATCAAAGTGTTTCATAATCAATCTAAGATTGTGTTGCCGGTGATAAAGTAAGGGGGCTTGTTTTTTGTCCCCGCAAGGTCTCTCGATAGAGGACCCTGCGCCGTAATGCAAGGCGTGTATGTGTTTCGCAGAACTTTACAAGCTTGCACAGAGTCCTCTATCGAGAGACCCTGCGGAGACGTGTGAATGGCTTTCAGTTAACTTCCACCATCACCTTAACCACCCCGCTTCCCGGATCCAACCATCCTGCAAAAGCATCGGCCACTTCATCAAATTGAAGGCGATGGGTAATGTAATTAGCCGGATCAATTAATCCGTTTTTCATCGCTGAGATCACCTGCTCAAAATCGTCAAGAGTAGCGTTGCGACTGCTCATTAAGGTAGCTTCGCGCTTATGAAATTCAGGGTGACTGAAGCTGATTTCTCCCTTTTGCAAGCCAATCAGCACAAACCTTGCCCCATGCGCCATGTATTGAAATGCGTTGTTAATGGCTTTTTGGTTGCCTGTGGCGTCAATAACTACAGTTGGCATGTCACCACTGGTTATTTCCATCAGGCGGGCGATAACATCGTCGGTAATGGCGCTAATGGTATGCTCAATATTTAATTTTTTTTTGCAAAAAGCTAAGCGTTGTGGGTTAATATCTAAAGCGATAACCTTGCCGGTTGCTATGCGGGCAAATTCCATAGCCCCCAAGCCGATGGGGCCTGCGCCGATCACTAAAACATATTCACCGTCGGTTACACCAGCCCGCCTGATGCCGTGTGCACCTATTGCCAAAGGTTCAACCAGGGCCAGTTCATCTAAACTTAATCCTTGACTATTTAATAGCAGTCGGGTAGGGACTTGCAGATATTCGGCCATGCCGCCATCGGTATGCACACCTAATACCTGTATCTTACTGCAACAGTTGGTTTTACCGGAACGGCAAGCCAGGCATTCGCCACAATTTAGGTAAGGGATCACCGTAACGTAATTTCCCGATTTAAAATCTCCATCGCTCAGCACAACTTCGGCGGCCAATTCGTGGCCTAATATTCGGGGATAATTGAAGTAGGGCTGCGTCCCTTCAAAAGCATGCAAATCCGTCCCGCAAATGCCTATGCGTTTAATTTTTAGCAGCGTATGGCCGGGTTTAATTTCGGGCATGGGTTTATCTGCATGCACTAATTGTCCCGGCTTGTTACATACCAATACCTTCATTATTATTTCAATTCAATTTGTAAACCTAATACGCCAAGGGCAGGTATGCCGGCGGGTTTGGTGATTATCAAAGCATCATCCTGCTGTTTCCAATTCAGTTTTTGCTTGCTGCCCAATAGTTTAACGTTAGCTATTGCTTTATCATTCACAGTCGAGTTTTTGCCTAACGATTTGATCATAATATCGCCATCAGGCAACTCCATACAAAAAGCATACAGGTTTTTACCTTTGATAGTGAAGCGGATATCGGTAGCTTGGTAAGCGCGGGTATCTGTCAACCCGGCAAATTGCCCTTTTTTCTGATTTTCTTTAACGGTAGATGGCCCCTCGCCATAGATTTTCCAGGGGCGAGTGCCGTAAATGCCATCGCCATTAAAAGGCATCCAACTGGCAATATCCTCAACAATTTTTAAAACGTCGGGCTCCAGGTCGCCTTCAGGGGTTTGCACCACATTAATTAATAAGTTCCCGTTCTTGCTTACGATATCGATCAGCATTTGCACCACTTCTTTACCGCTCTTATACCGTTGACCGGTGCGGTAATACCAATCGCCGATAGAGGTATCGGTTTGCCACGGAAAAGGGTTGATATCGCCCTGTACGCCGCGCTCCAAATCTTCCACCCACTTACCGTTCGATTGTTCCTTACAGTTATAAACAGCCGTTGGCTTACCGTTATGGAACGATTGATTACCGTTATAAAAATTAGCCAGCATGCTGCGGCCAACCTCGTTAAAAGGCAGTTTACTATCCGAATATAGTAAATCGGGGTGATAGGTATCTACCAGCTCCTTCACATCGGCATACCATTCTTTCATCCACTCAGGGTTGGTGGTGAGCCAATCTCTGTCGTTCGGCGCAGCTTTGGTATGATACAGATCGGCGTATTGTGGGTCTGCGCCATCATACGGCACATCTTTTAAATCGCCGTTTTTATCAGCCCCGTGCGCTGCCTGGAACCAGGTATAACTGGCGGCCAAATGCTCGGATACGCCAAATTTAAGTCCTTGTTTTTGCGCTGCTTTTTGCCACAAACCAACCACATCTTTTTTGGGCCCCATGTTAAAGGCATTCCATTTATGGATCTCCGATTTCCACAAAAAGAAATTATCGTGATGGCTGCCCATGCTCACAAAATATTTGGCACCGGCCTTTTTATACAGTGCCATCAGCTTTTCAGGATCCCATTTTTCGGCCTTCCAAAGCGGAATTATGTCTTTATAACCGAATTTTGATGGCGCACCGTAAGTGGCTACGTGATATTTATTTTGACGGCTGCCTTGCTCGTACATCCCACGGGCATACCAATCGCCCTGGCGCGGAACGGCTTGCGGCCCCCAATGTGCCCAGATCCCAAACTTGGCATCACGAAACCATTCAGGGTATTTATATTCTTTTAACGATTCGTCGGTCGGTTTAAAAGGACCGGCGTTAATGGGTAGTTGCTGGGCTTCGGCAGATAATATCCCGGCAGATATTACACAGGCTAACAGGTGTTTTAAATTTCTCATCTGGTTGGCTTTGTTGGTTTGATAAAAGGTTGATCAAATAAAGCCGTTTTTAAAGTGCGGAAATTTAAAATAGTACCAAATTATTAGGGTATTTTAACATGACGTGGTATGATTGATAATTATTGCGAATAATTATCAGATATTTAAACTAGTTATGAAGCCCCAGCTGTTAAAAATCCCGTACCAGTCCGATCATTCCTTCAGCGCGCGAAAGGAGCTGTCGCCTAATATTAATAACCGCTGGCATTACCATCCGGAGATTGAGCTGATCTATTTTCATAAAGGTACGGGTACCCAGTTTGTGGGCGATCATATCTCGCAGTTTGAACCCGGCGATGTGGTGCTGGTGGGTAGTAACCTCCCTCATTTTTGGAAGTACGATGATCAATACTATGGCGATCAGGAAGGTACCGAAGCTTATTCGACCGTAATTCATTTTTTCGAAGATTTTATGGGCGAGCGCTTTTTACACCTGCCCGAAACCAGGCATATTAAAACACTGCTCGGCAAAGCTAAAAATGGAGTTCTTTTTAAGGGGGTAGAAGCTGATCGGATAGGGAATCTGATAGAAAAAGTACACGCGGCCGAGGGTATTAGCCAAATCATTGCACTGATTACCTGCTTATCAGAAATGGCGCTTTGCGAGGTGCATAGTAGCCTCTCATCCATAGGCTTTAAGTACGAGTTTTCAGGCTTGGAGAGTAAGCGGATCAATGCCATTTATAACTATTCGTTCAATCACTTTCAGCGAAAAATTAAGCTGGAAGAGATTGCGGAGATTGCAGGCATGAGTCCCAACTCGTTTTGCAGGTTCTTTAAAAATACCACGGGCAAAACCTACTCTGATTTTGTAACCGAAGTACGCGTGGGATACGCCTGCAAATTGCTGATATCGAGTAAAATAAGCATGAAGGAAGTGTGCTACGAGAGCGGTTTCAACAGCTTTTCCTGCTTTCACGAGTACTTTAAAAAACTGACGGGGCAAACTCCGCTGGTTTATCAGAATGCTTACCGGAACGGCAAAGGCGCTTAATTACAAGCCTGTCGATATCAAAGTTTCCGGTAAAGCCGATATATTTTCGCAGCAAACTTGCTCCATAGCCTGTTTAAATTGAGCTTTTAGCATGGCGATGGTATGATCGCCGCCTTTGCTGCCTAACGCTGCTGTACCGTACATAAACGGGCGACCCATAAAGGTAAAATCAGCACCGCAGGCAATAGAACGCGCAATATCTGGTCCGGAGCGCAGGCCACCGTCAACCATAATTTTGGTTTGGCCTTTGTATTTGGCAGCCAATTTAACTAAGGATTGGATCGACGATTCGCCGGCATCAATTTGCCGTCCGCCGTGGTTAGATACGATGATCCCATCCGCGCCAAGCGCCAATGTTTTTTCCATATCCTGCTCGCTTACAATACCTTTTAAAACCAGCTTGCCTTTCCATTGATCACGGATAGCGGCTATTTTGTCCACGTCTACACGCTTATCAAACGATGCATTCATAAATTGGCCTAACTGGCCCATATCCAGGCCTTTTTCCATGTATTTTTTCAAAGTAGCGAACTCCGGGATGCCATGTCTCAAGGTCTGTAAAGACCATGTTGGGCGAATGCACGACTGGAAAATGTTATTGATATTCATCTTTGGCGGCATAGATAGTCCGGCCTTAATTTCCCGGTAACGGATCCCGAAAGACGGTACATCAACCAAAACTACCAACACCGGGCACTCCACATCGCGCAGGCGTTGCAAAATATCATCGCGCATGCTGGTTTTGGCCGGGTGATAAAGCTGGAACCAGAATTTACTTTCAGATACCTCGGCAATACGCTCTATACTGGCGGTTGATACTGTACTTAAAATATAGGGGATGTTATGTTTTAAAGCAGCTTTTGCCAAAATCTCCGGCGCGTTCGGCCACATCAGCCCCTGCAAGCCGATTGGGGAAATGCCAAAAGGAGCATCGTACCGGTGACCGAATAATTCCACGCTGGTATCCACACCCTCGTATTTCTTTAGATACTGGGGCATTAGGGTTACCTTATGGAAATCGTTCTCGTTTTTAGCCAGATTAACCTCTTCGTTACAGCCACCTTCCAAATAATCAAAAGCAAACTTTGGGATGCGGCTTTTGGCTTTGCGTTTCAGGTCGGTAATTGAAGGGTAGCGAGGGTCGTATTTAAGCAAGTCGGACATGGTGTTTCTGATTTTAAAACGTTGCAAATTAGTTCAAAAAGTACCAATCTGTTAGCATAAATGGGAGATTTAATAGGACTTTCTGAATTTTTTACCTATATTAGTATTAACGCACTCCGACCATGGCTCAAGTTTATCACCTTGCCGATTTTTCGCCTTTCTATGCTAAAGAGCCGCAGTTTTTAATTGTCGCGTTTGAGCAGCTGCGCCGCCCCGAGCCGTTGATTTGGCCGCATACACATAGTTTTTTCGAGATCTTATGGATAAAAGAAGGGGGTACCAGGCATAAGATTGACGATCACGAGATTGATCTTTCGTCGGATACCATCTATTTTATTTCGCCGGGGCAGGTGCATCAGTTAGAGCAGCATACCGCGGTGAAAGGGGAAAGCATTATGTTTACCGAGGAGTTTTTTATCACCAATTTCACCAATCGCGAAGCATTGGATAAGCTCTCTTTCCTGCGCAATAGTTATAAAAATCCCCATCTCAGCATAGACGCTGACACCAAAGCGGCTTTGGAACCCGTAATTCAACTGATGCACAGCGAGTTTGCCCGCGAACAACACTCAAGGCTGGCGCTAAGTTCCCTGCTGTTTGTACTGCTTAATTCGCTTGAACGGGTTTACGAGATACAGAAAAATACCGTCCACACCTCGGGGCAAATTGAGTTGTTGGATAAATTCAATAAGCTGCTCGATGTCAATTATACCAGCCAAAAACCGCTTACTTTTTATGCCTCAGAGTTATTTGTTACCCCTCAATACCTTAACATCGTTATTAAGCGGGCCAGCGGTAAAACCGCCGGCGAAGCCATCCGTGATAGGGTAATGCTGGAAGCCAAACGCTTGTTAATTCATACCGACTATTCAATCGGTCGTGTAGCTGATGAGTTGGGTTTCAGTGACTTTTCGTATTTCTGCCGAAGGTTTAAAGAATATAACAACTTAACGCCGGAACAATACCGGGCGAAGATTGGGGAACGGGCATAATGAAATTATAAATTTATTCTTTAAGCCAAATTTTCTCGTCACCACAGTAGATTTTTTCGCCGGTATGCTGATAAAACTCGCCTTTTAATTCTGCGATTGTAAAGCCATCCGAATGAAATTTGACGTTTCCTGTGCTAACTCCCAAATGGTTTTCCCCGTCAAGTCTGATTTGAAACGTGTACATGTAGGTTTTGTCTTTAAATATTACAAATTTTTCTGATTTCCATGGACGAGGATTATCTAAAAGGTGTCGTCTGCCTCTGGATTCTCTCTCCCAGGTACGAGTGCCAGAAATGTTTGACTCACGTGAATTTTCGTAAATGGAAACAGGAACAATTTCTATTAACCCTCCGTGAGAATGATTATTATTTTGAAATTTGCACTCGTACTCATATTGTTTGCCAATTTTCATTAGAAATGGGCTTACTTCAGTTTGTGGTTCTTCTTCAGATGTATTGGTTTCGTTTATTGGAAAAATTTTAGAGATATCTAACGGCACTTTGTAATTAGCGAGAAGCAAGTGCATATAAGTATGCAAATGCCTTGTTTCAATATAATTATAAACTATAATTAAATAAAACGTTTTTCCGATAAAGCAAACCAAGAAGACTGCAGGTTTAAAAAAAAGCATTTCTTTAAATCCCGGTGACGTCAATAATCCGAACATTGGCTGCGCGAGCACATACAACGGCAACACATAGACAATACCGAAATTAAATGTAAAAGAAGAGCGCCATCCCTGCTTCGCCGAGTTATCTTTGAAATAATATTCCATCGAGGTAAACCTACCAAACAGTAGCCCCATAGCCAACCCATTAAAAACCCCGCAAATGAGCTTGAAAATTATATTAGGCTCATCAAGGCCAAGGCCTGCTTGTTGACGAGTTTGAAGAATGATAAAATATACTGCAATGTAAGTTATCGTAAAAAATAATGTTCCTAAATAATAATTATTAGATTGATTGTTACTTGTTAACGTTCTGCGGTATAAAATTAAAAAGACAAGAAATAGATAACTTCCGCTTATTAAATTAGAGGAATTGATAAGAAATTCAATCAAAGGGAATTTTAAATGGTCCTGAAGTACGAGAACCCAATTACCCGGTTCGATCACTTTGCCGGGGCCGGGTATATAATTATCATCCAAAACTCCACATGCATAAAATATAATTAAAAAAGCTAAGTAAAATTTTATGTACTTAACGATATCACTGGTTAAAATATTTACCCGGTCGATATTTTTGTCAACCTTTTTTAATCCTTCGTCGAGAATATTAAGATCTTGACCAAATTTTTGCCTTTTCTCAATGGAATCGAAATCCATTGATTTTTCATTGATTATAACAGAAAAAAAAATCAATATTGCAATATTGATGAATTCTGATATTATAGTTATACCCTGAGGTGTAATATGTATTTTCGTTAATCCGGGATCTGTGGACTGTTTGCCAAAAATAACTTGCATAATTGCCAAAGTTACCGCGATAGTGGTGGCTATAGAGGATAGCCATTCCATGAATTTTTTATTCGGTGTCATTGTTGATAAGATATTAGTTTTAAGGCTTTAAGATAAAAAATAAATATTATTTAATCAAAAAATATTGTTTAATATATCAACCACTTCTTCGATATTCAAATTCATTAATTTTAGATTAAAAAATCCGAATGCCTGTTGCTAAATTCAAATGCCTATATGGTGTTTTATCGGTTTGCAGTATGATCACAGTATTATCCGCTCAATCCCCAAAGCTCGACGATGGCGGTTGGACAACCTATGCCGGGAACAAAGCGGGTATCCGCTACTCGCCTTATAACCAGATCAATAAAAGTAATGTCAAAAATCTGAAGCAGGCCTGGGTTTACGATACGCGCGATAGTTTACCGCATTCGGAAATGCAATGCAACCCCATTATGGTTAATGGCGTTTTGTATGGGGTAACACCAGCCATGAATCTGTTTGCAGTCAATGCCGCTACTGGCGCGGAACTTTGGAAATTTAAGCCCCTGCATCCTAATGCTCGTGGGGCCGTAAGGGGCGTTACCTATTGGGAAAGCGCTGATGATAAGCAGATTATCTATTCTGTCGGACCTTATATGTATGCCGTGAATGCAGTTAATGGTCAGATAGTTACCAGTTTTGGGAACGGTGGATTTATCGATTTGCGGCTTGATCTGGATGGCGATTTTGCCAATTCGTACGCTTCGGGCAACTCGCCCGGCATTATTTATAAAGATCTGATTATCGCCGGCATGCGGGTATCAGAAGGGGGCGAGGCGGCTCCGGGGCATATCCGGGCTTTTGATGTGCGCACGGGGAAACGCAGGTGGATCTTCCATACTATCCCCCAGCCGGGCGAGTTTGGTTACAGCACCTGGCAGGATAAAAACGCCTGGAAACATACCGGCGGCGCTAACAATTGGGCAGGCATGTCGCTGGATGAAGTGCGGGGAATAGTCTATGTATCAACCGGTTCGGCTACGCCTGATTTTTATGGAGCCAACAGGCTGGGCGCCAATTTGTTTGCCAACTGCATCATTGCGCTGGATGCCAAAACTGGTAAATATATCTGGTATTACCAGGTTGTCCATCATGATCTGTGGGACCGGGACCTGCCTGCCAACCCTAATTTGGTCACCATTACCCGGCATGGTAAACGTATTGATGCGGTAGCGCAAATCACCAAGCACGGCTATATTTTTGTGCTGGACAGGGTGACCGGCAAACCCATCTTCCCCATCAAAGAAACGCCTGTACCGCCGTCTGATATGCCCGGCGAAAAGGCCTGGCCAACACAGCCCATCCCTACATTACCGCAGCCTTTTATGCGGCAAGGTTTTGGAGTACAGGATATTAGCGATCGTTCGCCCGAGATACATGAGTCTTTGCTGGCGCAGTACAACAAGATCAAATCCGGTAAGCAATTCACTCCTTTCGGCAGGGAAGGCAACTTTATTACGCCAGGTTTTGACGGCGGTGGCGAGTGGGGCGGGGCAGCGGTCGACCCGCAGACGCAGATCCTGTACGTAAACGCCAGCGAGTTGCCCTGGTATACCACGCTGATAGATAATCCGGCTTATAAAAAGTCTGATAATCAAACTTTTGCATCTTTAAAAGAAATGGGTAAAAACGTTTACCAGCGCTACTGCATCAGCTGCCACGGGGCTGATCGTAAAGGTGACGGAAAAAATTATCCCTCGCTAATCGACTTGAATAAAAAATATAACGAACTGCAAACCAGTACGATACTGGAGAATGGCCGCAACATGATGCCCGCCTTCAAAAACATCTCCAAAGCCGAACGTTCGGCAGTGATCAACTTCCTTTTAGATCTTAAAGACAAGGAAGCTGCACCCGTTGACAATAGCGCCAAAGGCTATCAAGGTACTGTGGCTAAGTACATTATGGATGGCTACCACCGCTTTTACGATGCCGAAGGTTACCCCGGCATCAAACCGCCTTGGGGTACGCTCAACGCGGTCAACCTAAGCACGGGTAAGCTGCTATGGAAAGTGCCCTTGGGCGAGTTTAAAGCATTGACAGACAAAGGAATGCCTATAACCGGCACCGAAGTTTACGGCGGCCCGGTGGTGACTAAAGGCGGCTTGGTTTTCGTAGCTTCTACGCAGGATGCAAAGATCCGCGCTTTCGATAAAATCAACGGAAAAGTGCTTTGGCAGGGCGATCTTCCCGCTTGTGGTTTTGCCACCCCGGCGGTCTACCAAATTGGCGGGAAACAGTTTGTAGTGATAGCCTGCGGCGGGGGCAAAGTGGGCATGCCATCGGGCAACAAGTACGTGGCATTTGCTCTTTAATAGTTTCAAAAAGCACCAATTGAAAAAGTAGAATAGAATAGTATAGATTCCAAAGTCAAAAGTTGCGTTTTTAACCTAAAAATGCAGTTTTTGATTAAAAAAGCCTATAATGACCAGGAAATATGCATGTGAAAAAAACGGGGAAAAATGATAAAATGAAGGTGGATTTCGACTGTTTTTGGGACAAATATTGCGTTTTTTCAAAATGCTGATTTTTCACGCTTAACGATGCTTGATACTGACACGCCCGCGCCACCATCGGCAATTATTATTTCCGGCATCTTTGTTTGAAAATGCCGCCTGGCTGGTGGCGCTGTTATTGACAAGTCCGTATTCACCTAATGCCAATATTGATTAACCATTTGCAAATAACAGCTATTGAAAATAGAATAGAATAGTATAGATTTGGGAAACCAACATCTACCCATTTTATGCGTTTTTTATATCATAAAGGCACTTTTCTTGTTTTCGCACTGGGGGTTTTAGGGTTTGTAATGCCGGTAAGCAGCGTTTTTGCCCAGCAAAAAATCGCACCGTTTGGCGCCAATAACCAGTTAATTATCGATGTAAAAGCCGGTTTGTACAGTATCCGGTATAAAAACAAAATCATCATCGATAGCGCCCGCGCAAATTTCAATTCCAATAAGCAAAGCTATCAAACCGGCAGCTACCAAAAACGCCGGTTGGTAATTGCCGATATCAAAGACAAATTTGGAGCGGGCAAACGTTACACGCTTATTTCTGAAAAATTAGGAGCACCCACCCTTTTGCAAAATTTTTACTGCTACCCAAATCGCGATTTTGTGGTGGCCGATATGGAGATTAAAGGGACCGATCTCAGCAGTAACCTGATGGGCGTTATGATCACCGATAAGGTAAACCTGCATGCCGGCAAAAATCTGTCAGCGCTTGAAATTCCTTTCGATAACGATACCTTTATTAAATACGCATCGAACGAGTTAGGGTACGAACATCATCTGAACGCCGAGCTTGGCGTGGTTTACGATAGTGTATCGCGTAAGGGGCTGATGGTTGGCTCGTTAACCCATGCCGACTGGAAAAGCGGCGTGGTGACCATGGGCCGTGATGGGGCCGTTGATCATATGGAGGCTTGGGGCGGCTTTACCGATTCCGGCATCACCCGCGATTCTACACCGCATGGTTTTTTAAAAGGCAACGTTATCAAATCGCCTAAAATGTTTATCGGCTACTTTGCCGACTGGCGCGACGGACTGGAAACCTACGGCAAAGCCAATCAACTGGCCGAACCACGCTATATTAAACCCTGGACAAAAGCTACCCCTGTTGGCTGGAATAGCTGGGGCGTAATTGCCGAACATCTTAATTATAATAAAGCCATTGGCGTTACCGATTTCTTTGCTAACCAACTGCCTAAATTCCGTAACGAGGATGGCGCGGCTTATATCGATCTGGATTCCTTTTGGGATAACATGACCCGCGGCGGCCTTAACGGCGATATCTCTAAACTGAAAGATTTTGTGGCTTATTGCCACTCCAAAAACTTAGAGCCGGGCGTTTACTGGGCGCCTTTTACCGATTGGGGCTATAAATCAAAAAACCTGGACCGCAAGGCAGAAGGCGGTAACTATAAATTTGCCGATATGTGGACCAAAACCCGCACCGGTTACCACGATTTTGACGGCGCCCGCGCGCTTGATCCAACCCATCCCGGTACATTGGGCCGCATTGCCTTTGTGCTGGGTAAGTTGAAGGAGTGCGGTTTTAAAATGATTAAGATCGATTTTCTGGGTCACGGCGCGGTGGAGTCGACCGGGTTTTATGATCCTAAGGTTACTACCGGTATGCAAGCCTACCGCATGGGGATGGAGAAAATTATTGACGTGCTGGACGGTCAGATGCTGGTTTACGCTGCCATATCTCCATCGCTGGCCACAGCCCGCTACGCCAACATGCGCCGCATAGCATGCGACTCGTGGAAATCCATCAAAGATACGCAATATACCCTCAACAGCGTTAGCTACGGCTGGTGGCAAACTTACATGTACGATTATATCGATGCCGATCACCTAGTATTCGAAAAGGAAAACGAGGGAGCTAACAAGGCCCGTCTGGTATCTGGTCTGATCACCGGTTCGGTTATTTTGGGTGATGATTATTCCTTATCTGCCGACTGGCAAACCCGCATTAAAAACTGGCTGCAATTGCCCGAAGTAAAACAGGTGATTAAATCGGGCAAGGCATTTCGCCCGGTTGATGGTAGTGTGGGTACAGGTACGGCGCAGGCTTTTATCCGTAAAGATGGTGGGGTTTATTACCTGGCTGTATTTAACTATAAAAAGCATGCCGCCAATGTGCAGCTGGATGTGACACGTTTAGGATTACTTGCCGGAAAATCATATCGAATGACAGAGATTTTGGATAATAGGACATTCACTTTAGGTAAGACGTTTGATGTTGATTTTACCGGTGAAGGGGTGTATTTGTATAAGCTAACGCAGTAGGCTTTTTGTCTGAAGTCAGAGACTTCAGGCATAGTATGTCCGTATCTCTGACTACGGATAGCAACGGAGCAGAGAAGCTCAAACTCCCCTCTTGAGAGGGGGCGCGAAGTATAGTGCGGTAGCGGGGGTGTGTCCTTCATAACGCAGAAGGACACACTCCTGACCCCTCTCAAGAGGGGAAGCGCGACTAATGAAGGCCGCAAAGCAAAGGGCCTGTCAGTCTGAGCGTAGTCGAAGACTGGTGCGGAGAGGCCCTCCCGCCATGCTTCGACTATGCTCAGCATGACAGGCTAAATAAATAAAAAATAACACATGACAGATAAATCTACCATGGTTTTTGATCACATCCGGGCGCTGGAAAAACTGCCCTCGTTATCCAAGCACGAGAAATTGATGCAGGGCGTGGTGGATGCCATTGCCAATGGCGCTTTGGCGGTGAACGATGCCTTGCCATCGGTTAACGAGATGATGGAGGAAACCGGATACGCCCGCGAAACCGTTTACAAAGCTTATAAAGAACTGACAGAACGCGGCACCATTGCATCAAAAAACCGCAAGGGTTATTTTGTGATGAATACTAATACCCAGCAGAAGCAAAAAATAGCGCTGATTATGTACGCTTACGATGCTTTCCAGGAGGTGTTGTACCAAAGCTTTATGGCTAATGTGGGCGAAGGTGCACAGGTCGATCTGTTTTTTCATCATAACAATCCCGATGTTTTCGAGGCTATTTTTAATCGCATTAACGGTAATTACAGCCTGTACATTGTGGCGCCTATTATTAACGAGCAAAGTAACGAGTTGCTGGCCACACTGCCGCCATCTAAACTGCTGATTATCGACAGGTATGTAGATTTGGGTACAGAATACTCCTACATTGTACAGGAGTTTGAAAATTCATCGTACTGGGTATTTAATGAGTTGGCGCCGCTGTTTAAAAAGTATAATGAGGTGGTGTTCTTTTTCAGGGAGAACACGGCCGAACCGGTAGAGATATTGCGCTCGTTCAAACGTTTCATCAGCGAAAGCAAAATAAAGGGCAGGATAGAGCCGGTGTTTCGTCCGGGTACGCTGAGTGCCAATGTAGTCTACTTCAGTATCCACAACCCCGAACTGTATGCCATTGTGAAAGAGGCTATGCAAAAAGGCTTTCAACCGGGGCGCGATCTGGGCATCCTGGCGCATAATAACGATGTGGTGAAGGAGATCATCGGCGGGGGCTTGACCACCTTCTCGGTCGACTTTGCCGAAATCGGTCGCCTGGCGGCCGTTTTTGCCCTGCAACGTAATAAGGTGCAGATTACGCTGCCTACCCAGCTGCGTCAACGTAAATCACTATAACCATAATTTTAGAAAATGAGTACTTGCTTACAATTCTATAATGTGTCGTGGGAGACTATTACACAAACCCAAGCAGAGCGGTTGGATAAATATATTGTGGTTTATTTGGAAAATGGCCGAAAGATAAAATATGAATACTTTGATAAAGCGGAATTGGTCGATACAGGATATTACATTTCAGATGAAAGTGAAATTTCCACTTGGCTTTCAAAAAATCCTCATGCGTCATTTAGTTTGGATGCTTCCACAGATAAGTACGAAATAACAACCATACTAAATTATCGAAACAAAGAATTGCTCTATAAAAACGTAATTGTAGGGGAGCTTGGCTTTGGTCGATTAATTTGTTTGCAACTATTTGATGTCAATATTGATACTCCAATTCACGCCAGTACCGAAAAGCATTTTTACAATCCTGACGGGACTGAGAAATATATATTTGAATATCAAAATGATGGAGCTTGTTTCTTGATACATAATGTAGAAGAATATCAAGCAGATATTTATCCAAACGATATCGGCGTAAATCCTAACCTTAATTTTACCTGGGAAGGATTTGAATATTATCAATTTTCCGAGCCGGCCGTACCCAGTCACTAATTATAGAATCACCATTTTACAGTATCATCACCAAAACGAACCATAAAAAAATCATGAAAAGATCATTAATACTTGCCGGCCTGCTGTTAGGGGCAGCCTTCGGTCAAAAAGCATCGGCACAAACTGTTATCCCTATCGAAACCAAAAATAACGCGCTGGTTTTAAGCGTGGGCACCGATAAGCAGTTGAATATCCTGTACTTCGGACATAAGCTGGCTGATAAGAGTGAGTACGAGGCTATTCGCGGCGCTAACCAAAGTGGCGATTATACCAATCAGTATAATGCGGCCTACACTACATCCGGTTCGCGCAATTTATTGGAGCCTGCCGTATCGGTAACCCATGCCGATGGTAATAATTCCTTAGATCTGAAATATGTAAGTCAGGAAACTAAGGCTTTAGAAAATGGCGTTTCGCTGCTTTCTATCAAAATGAAAGACCCGGCTTACCCGCTGGAAGTGACGCTGTTTTATAAGATTTACCCCGAGCAGGACGTGATTGAGCAGTGGAGCAGCATTAAACACCAGGAAAAAGGCAGCATCATTCTGCAAAAATATGCATCGGCCAACCTGTACTTAAAAGCTAAGCATTACTATTTAACCCAATACCACGGCGAATGGGCCCGCGAAATGCAGCCCGAAGAGACTGAACTAACGCACGGTATTAAAACCATAGACAGCAAACTGGGTACCCGCGCCAATTTGTTTATGCCATCGGTATTTATGGTAGCGCTGGATAAGCCTGCGGCTGAAGATGAGGGTAAAGTATTGTACGGCGGCCTGGAATGGAGCGGTAACTTTAAAACCGATTTAGAGGTTGACCCGATTGATCACCTGCGGTTAATTTCGGGCATTAACAACTATGCATCGGCTTACGAGCTGAAACCTAACGAGGAGTTTGTAACCCCGGCTTTCTGGTACACCTATTCGGAAAAAGGAAAGGGTGATGCCAGTCGCAAAGTGCAAAACTGGGCGCGTAACTTTAAAATCCTTGATGGCAAAGGCGACCGCCTGACCCTACTGAACAACTGGGAATCGACCTATTTTGATTTTAACGAGCAAAAGCTAAGCGAACTGTTTAAAAGCACCAAGCAATTAGGTGTAGATATGTTTTTGCTGGATGACGGCTGGTTTGCCAACAAATACCCCCGTAACGGCGACCATGCCGGCTTGGGCGACTGGCAGGAAAACAAAGCCAAGCTGCCAAACGGTATTGCCAGTTTAGTTAAGGATGCTAAAAGTAACGGCGTAAAATTCGGCATTTGGCTGGAGCCGGAAATGGTGAACCCTAAAAGCGAGCTGTACGAGAAACATCCTGATTGGGTAATTAAACAACCTAATCGCGATGAATATTATTTCCGTAACCAGTTGGTGTTAGATTTGGCCAACCCGAAGGTGCAGGATTTTGTTTACAGCATTGTTGATGATTTGTTCACCAAAAACCCTGAGGTGGCTTATATTAAATGGGATTGTAACGCGGTAATCTATAACGCTTATTCGGCGCATTTAAAGGGGAAACAATCGCAGTTTTATGTAGATTATGTGCGCGGCTTGTACAATGTATTGGCTAAACTGCGTGCCAAATATCCAAAAGTGCCGATGATGTTGTGCAGCGGCGGCGGTGGCCGGGTTGATTACGGCGCCCTGCAATATTTTACCGAGTTTTGGCCAAGCGATAATACCGACCCGCTGGAAAGGATCTTTATTCAATGGCAATATTCGTACTTCTACCCGGTAATCTCCACCTCAAACCACGTGACCGATTGGGGTAAACAGCCGATAAAATTCCGCGTGAATGTGGCCATGATGGGTAAGCTGGGTTTTGATATTGTGGTATCAAAACTGCCGGTTAAAGATCTGCAATACTGCCAGGATGCCATTAAACTTTATAATACCTTAAAACCAATAGTTTGGCAAGGCGATCAGTACCGCTTATCCGACCCATTGACCAGCGATGTGGCATCGATGCAGTATGTGGATGAGGCCAAAACATCAAGCGTGGTATTCAGCTACCTGGTAAACAACCGTTACGCAGCGGGCAGTAAAGCGCCAATTAAACTGAAAGGACTTGATCCAACCAAAAAATATAAAGTAAGCGAAATAGACTTGTACCCCGGCACCAACGCAGGCGTACCGCAAGGTAAAACCTACTCCGGCGATTTCCTGATGACCATCGGCTTTAACCCCGAGGTAAAAAGCGGTAGGGAAAGTGTGGTGTTGGAGGTGAAGGCGATATAGGTACATGGGGCTGGCGGAAGTTTCCCCTCTTGAGAGGGGACGCAGTGCCGCAACAATTTGCAAAAACTTTCACAGGGGTGTGTCCTTTCTGCTTTGCATCTGAAGGACACACCCCTGACCCCTCTCAAGAGGGGAAGCGTGACTTACAATAAAATACGACAATGAAAAGATCGGTACTATTCCTGCTGATATTAACCAGCAGCATTTGCGCGAAGGCCGGCAATAAAGCCGCACCGCTGCTGTCTGAAGTCTCTGACTTCAGACACACTATGCCTGTAGTCTCCGACTACAAACAAACAGCCGATACCACCTACTTCACCACCCGCGGCGGCCTGAACAACTTTTACCAGGCTGTCACCAAACAAAAGAAAGCAACGGTAGCATTTTTAGGCGGCTCCATCACCTTTAATCCCGGCTGGCGCGATAAGGTGTGCGCTTACCTCAAGGCGCAGTATCCCGAAACACAATTCCATTTTATAGCGGCGGGGATTCCATCTTTAGGAAGCGTGCCGCATGCGTTTAGGGTGCAGCAGGATGTGTTGGATAGCGGTAAGGTAGACTTGCTTTTCTTCGAAGCCGCGGTGAACGATAGAGTAAATGGTACTCCGGCGGATGTGCAGTATTTATCGTTAGAAGGGGTGGTGCGCCACGCGTTGAAGAGTAATCCGCAGATGAATATCGTTATGATGAGCTTCGCTGAGCCGGAAAAAACGGCGGATTATGTAAAAGGCATTGTTCCCGGTGAAGTTGCGCGGCACGAGGAAATTGCAGGGCATTATAACCTGCCATCCATTAACCTGGCTAAAGAGGTGGCCGATAAGGTAACTAATCATGTGTTTAGCTGGGAGAAGGATTTTAAGGATATTCACCCGTCTCCATTTGGGCAGGAGCTGTATTATCAGCGAATAAAAAAACTGTTAGCCGTTACTTATGCAGGTTATACGGCTAATCCCAAGGTTATAAATAATAAGTTGCCTAAACCTTTGCATCAAAATATTTTGGATAACGGCGCTTACGCGGATGTGAAATTAGCCGGTCACGGTATTGGCTGGTGGTACGATGCCAGTTGGAAACCCGAAGACGGTAAGGACACGCGTCCCGGTTTTGTAAACGTGCCGATGTTAAGCAGCGTTACGCCGCAAAGTAAATTAACCTTTCCGTTTAATGGCGATGCAGTGGGGATTGCGATAGTTTCCGGTCCGGATGCCGGGATGATCAGTTACCAGATTGATAACGGTCCAGTACAAAAGATGGATCTGTATACCCAGTGGAGCGGTTGGCTGCACTTGCCCTGGTATTTGGTTTTAGGGCACGATCTGCCGAAAGGCAAACATACGCTGACCATTACCCTGCTGACCGATAAAAATCCGCAAAGTAAAGGCACGGCCTGTCGGATTGTTCACTTTTTGGTGAATAAGGGATAACGGTTTTATTATTAAATTAGCTTACGAAGTTTTAGTCAGCTCATCCTGAACTTGCTTCGAAAAAATCCATAAAGTTAGACCACCCAACCAATGAATAAACACTTCATCGCCACAACTGCCCTCTGCCTGCTGACATCAGGACTTTTCGCGCAAGCAAGAAAGCCGGTCAGCACATCGGCAAAAGCCAATGCTAAGCCTAATGTTATTGTGATCTATTCTGATGATCAGGGGGCGATGGATCTGAACATCTACGGATCTAAAGATCTGACTACTCCTAATCTGGATCAGCTGGCGCGAAACGGTGTACGATTTACGCAGTTTTATTCGGCTTCGCCCATCTGCTCGCCGTCAAGGGCTTCGTTGCTGACGGCGCGGTATCCGCAACGGGCTGGATTGCCTAACATGGCATCGAGCCAGGAGAATGAGGCGGGTATGCCCGGATCGCAATATACAATGGGCGAGCTGTTTAAAGATGGGGGTTACAACACGGCCCACATTGGCAAGTGGCACGTAGGTTATACGCCCGAAACCGAACCAAACGCACAGGGTTTTGATTACTCGTTTGGGTTTATGGGGGGCTGTATCGATAATTATTCGCATTATTTTTACTGGGATGGCCCCAACCGTCATGATTTATGGCGAAACGGCAAAGAGGTTTTTTACCCCGGCAAGTTCTTCCCGGATATGATGGTGGATGAGGCAGGGCAGTTTTTGGAGCAGAATAAAACCAAACCGTTCTTCCTCTACTTCGCTATCAATATCCCGCATTACCCATTGCAGGCGCCGCAAAAATGGATGGATCATTATAAAGATCTGCCGCCCTTGCGCCGGCGGTATGCGGCTTTTGTATCTACTATGGATGAAGAGGTAGGCAAGCTGTTTCAGAAATTAAATGCTTTAGGCCTTGACAAAAATACCATCATTGTATTTCAATCTGACCAGGGTTTCTCGGAAGAGGAGTGTGGCTTTGGCGGCGGTGGTTCGGCTAAGCCTTACCGCGGATCAAAATTTAGTGTGCTTGAGGGCGGTGTGCGCGTACCGGCTATCATTAGCTGGCCGGGGCATATTCCTAAAAATGAGGTTCGCACCCAATTGGCGGCTAATATAGATTGGTTTCCCACCTTGGCCGATTATTGCGGATTAAAACTCCCCGAACGCAAGCTGGATGGCAAAAGCTTGAAAGAGGTAATCGCATCAAACGCAGCCCCAACTCCGCACCCTGTATTTTACTGGCAAAGCGGCGGCGGCGCCAACAACCCGCAATGGGCAGTGAGGGATGGTGAATGGAAATTGATGCATAACCCGCTGCAGGTTAAAGCAACTGAGCTGAACGCGGATAAGCTATTTTTGGTGAACATGAAACGCGACAGCACCGAACATACCAACGAAGCCGCGGAACATCCGGATGTAGTTGCGCGGTTGAAGCAGCAGTATTTGGATTGGATTAAAGAGGTAAATAACCAATAGAAAAATAAAAGCGGTCATCCCGAACTTGTTTCGGGACCCCACTTGCAAATCGGATTTGCAAGATTGACCTGTGTGATGGGGCGCTGAAACAAGTTCTGCATGACCAATTTTATATTCATATAAACTAAACATGCTAAATAAGGGGTACGTATATATTATGACTAATCGATACCGAACTACATTTTATATCGGTGTGACAAGTAACTTACGTGCCAGAGTTTGGCAACACCTTAATGGTGAAGGTTCTGCGTTTGTGAAGAAGTATAGATTATATGATTTGGTTTATATAGAGTATTTTGAAAAAATAACAGATGCTATCTTGCGTGAAAAGCAGATAAAGAACTGGCATCATGACTGGAAACTGAATTTGATAAAATCTATAAATCCTGAGGTAGAAGATTTAAAAGATCAATCAAATAATTGAGAAAACCGTCATCCCTAACTTGTTTCGGGGTCCCACCTGCAAATCGGATTTGCAAGGTTGACCTGTTTGATGGGGTCCTGAAACAAGTTCAGCATGACTGGAGATAATTAACAACCAATTATATGAAACAGCTAACCTTACTGCTCCTCGCTATCTGCTTGACAGGCATCGTATCAGCCCAAAACGGAATTGTACGCCAACCCGGCGGATCGCTTACTTTGATAAAAACGGGTGGCGGCAAGCCGCGCAATATTGTTTTTATCCTGGCTGATGATCACCGGTTTGATGCTTTGGGATTCCTGAAAACGCAGGACTTTATTGAGACACCTAACCTGGATAAGATTGCAGCGGGCGGCGCTTATCTGCCAAATGCTTTTGTGAATAACTCGTTATGCTCGCCATCGCGGGCTACAATATTGACGGGCGTTTATTCGCATAAGCATAAGGTGATTGATAATAACCACAAGATGTCGGACAGTGTGGTGTTTTACTCACAGTACCTGCAAAAGGCGGGCTATACCACCGCCATGATTGGTAAATGGCATGCCGGGGCCGATGTGGAAGAACCGCAGCGTGGGTTCGACTACTGGGTGTCGTTTAAAGGTCAGGGTAGTTACCTGCCCGAAAAGAACGGTTTGAACGTTAACGGCAAACACGTGCCGCAGAAGGGTTATATTACCGACGAACTGACCGATTATGCCATCAACTTTTTAAACACCCGCGATAAAAGCAAACCCTTTATGCTTTACCTGGCACACAAGGGCGTACACGCCGATTTTATCCCCGCCGAGCGGGATAAAGGCCGATCGAAAGGTAAGGAGTTTAAGCCGCCGTTTACGATGGACCCGGCCAATACCAGCGGCGCGCCTATGTGGCTGCAAAATCAGCGCAACTCGTGGCATGGGGTGGAGTATCCTTATCACAGCGATCTAAACATCGGCGAATACTATAAACGCTACGCCGAAACTCTGTACAGTGTAGATGCATCGGTTGGGAAGGTGATGGATGAGCTGAAGCGGCAGGGCCTGCTGGAATCGACCCTGATTATTTACATGGGCGATAACGGTTTCCAATTTGGCGAACATGGTTTGATTGATAAACGCACCGCTTACGAGGCTTCTATGCGGGTGCCTATGCTGGCTTACTGTCCCGAACTGATTAAGCCCGGTACTGTGGTGAAACAGGTAGTGGCGAACATCGATATTGCGCCTACGCTGTTAGATGCCGCCGGTTTAAAAGCTCCGGCCTATATGGATGGCGGCAGTTTCCTGCCTTTTTTACAAGGGAAAGATCAGCCCTGGCGATCCGGTTTCCTGTACGAATATTACTGGGAACGTAACTTCCCTCAAACACCTACCATGCACGCGTTGCGGAACGATCAGTATAAGTACATCCACTATTATGGCATTTGGGATACTGACGAACTGTACGATTTGAAAGCCGATCCGCTGGAATCAAAAAACCTCATCCGCGATCCGAAATATAAAGAGGTAGTCACCAAAATGAATAAGGAACTATTTGCCGCGCTCACTAAAACCGATGGTATGTATATCCCGCTGTTTGATGATGTGGGCGGCCAAAGTAACCTGCGTAATCCAAACGGAAGTAAAGCGGCAGCATTTCCGGAGTATCTGTTTAAAGAGAACAAAAAACCGTAGGCTTCCAAATGTAGAGCCACATAATTGTGGCTCGCACCGTGAGGAGCCGCCATGTAGGTAAACCTGCATCCGGGAGCCACAATTATGTGGCTCTACAGAGAGACATAACTATCCGTAAACACACATTCCTGATCTGCATGCGGGATCCACAATTATGTGGCTCTACTGGGGAAGCATGTGCCAAAAAATCTGTGGATGTTACCACTGCATCAGTACAATAGCCGCAGCATAAAGCCGAATGTATAAGTGCGAAGCAATTTTTTCCCTTTGCAATCATCTGTATTTGCGTATTGTTTTAATAATGGACTGTTGGTTAAAAAAAGTTAAAAAAATATAACAAAACATTATACCTTTACGTAAAACCACCTACTAACCGAATTTGCATCGTTGAATTATGAAACCTAATCTTACGTTAAAAGGAATTTACCTTTTAGAAAAAGTATTTGAAAACCAGCGCGTTGTCGTATTTTTTTCTATGTGCCGCCAACGCTTTAAATCAATCAACAACTCAACAATATTTGCCGGGCGAACGAGACTTTTTGGGGTCTGATATTCAGGCTGCCGGCATCTTCTATTTAAATTACTTCAGCGCCAGCCCCTAACAAGCTGAATGTAGTTTTTTTCTTTTCTACTGCGATTTTTTTGATAGCAATTGGCTTTGTGCGGGTAGCAAATACCTTGCATTGGGACGGTATTTTTTTAATTGTTATAAAAACCTAAAATATTTTGCGGCACAACCAATCCGCAAATAAAAAAATAATCTATGGATAGTAATTTAAGCTCGCTTCCTGCGGAAGGCAGGAGATTGAATTTTTCGGCCCTGATTGCACCGAAAAGTATTTATTGGGTTGCAAGTATTTTGGCAGCATTTACCTTATTAGCCTATCAATCAGTCTTCTCGCATAATTTTCAAACCCATTGGGATGATCAATGGGTGGTTTTTAACTTCTATACCGAAAACGGATTAACCGCCCATAATTTATACGAGATATTTACCCAGTTTTACCGGGGGCAGTACTCGCCCATCAACCAGCTTTCGTTCACGCTGCTATATGCTGCGGCGGGGTCTAACTACAATCCGTTTTGGTTTCATACTTACAGTGTACTGCTACATATTATCAACGTAGTGCTTGTTTATGTTTTTATTAAAAAGCTTTTGCAGCAAAGCCAGGCCTTTACCCAAAACTCTATTTTAAACATCGCATTTTGCACTGCGTTAATCATGTCTATCCACCCGTTTTTGGTGGAACCGGTTGCCTGGATGGCGGCATCGAAAATATTACTATACAGTTTCTTTTACCTGTTGGCGCTTATTTTTTACCTCGACTATTTACGTACGGATAGGAAATGGTATTTGGCGGTTATCGCGCTCCTCTACACGTTATCCTTCGGTAGCAAGGAGCAGGCTGTAACTTTGCCCGCATGTTTAATATTATTGGATTATGTGCTTAAACGCGATTTGAAAAAAAGGTCTGTCTGGATTGAGAAGATTCCGTTTATCCTATTATCCCTGGCTTTTGCTTATATCACCTTGCTATCGCAAAAAGCTTATGGAGTGGGGCTTTTAACCCACAACCGATATTATCCTTTTTATCAGAATGTTATTTTTGGCAGCTATGCCTTAACGGAGTATTTTGTAAAATGCGTTATCCCGATTAAGCTTAGCTTTTTATATACTTTTCCAAACGCTATAGGCCAGCCGGTGCCATTACGATTTTGGATGTATCCGCCAATACTGGTTGTTATACTGGTTACCCTGCGCGATTTCTGGAAACAAAAATGGATGTTTTTTTCCCTGGCGTTTTTTATCATCCACTTAGCCATCACCCTGCATATTGTACCTATAGCCCGTATGGCTATTGTAGCCGATAGGTACGCTTACATAGCATCCATAGCGGCATTTTTTTCCCTGGCTTATTTTTTAGATCAAATCATCAACTCGGTTAAATACCGCACTACAGGTATCGCCTTATTTGTGGTTTACATTAGCTATTTAACGCTGTACACTTACAACCATGCCAAAGTATGGCGTGATAGCGACACGTTGAAAAAAGAAGTTTTAGACGAGGTAAAAAAACAGGACGAACTGGAGCAAAAATCTAAAAACAATGACACAAACTAAAATCGGCATAAGTATGTGTATCCGGCCGGATGAACCGGCCGGATGGTTTAAGCTGCAGCACTGGTAACCCCCCTGGGGGGAGCACATTAACTTAAACTACACATACATCTAATCGAAATATAAACTAATAAAAAAAATAAGAATCATGAAAAAAACTTTTAAAATGGTTGGTATAGCCGCTGTAGCGGTAGCGCTGATCTGTAATTTAGAATACTCATTATTTTTTAGCGTGAAGGACAGCCCTAACGCGGCAAAGGCATCGTGGACATCTGTTGACACCGGCCATAGTACTACAACTATGTTTTGCGGTACAGAACCAGACCGCACCTGGTGGCTGGGCGATTGGTACGGCCCGGTATTCGACTCGTACGTTACTTCGCAGGCGCCAAGCTACAGTTCCGGGTTCTGGTACTTTATTCCAAGCAATTCGGGTTCTATGTGCGGTTTAAATAGCCCATCTTATGATACTGGTTTTAGATGGCAGGGACAATGGGAGATTACAAATAATGTACCTTCTTTAGTTATGCCATAGATAATTGAAAGCCATCCGCTTTTGTACAGAAGCGGATGGCTTATTTTGTACACTCAACCTAAATAATCCCCTCAATATGAGATACCTCGTACCAATAATCACTATTATAATACTTTCTGGATGCGGGAATAAAAAATCTAAGCAAAAAGATTACTTAACAGAGAAAATTAAATTAAACTTAACTGATACAACACAGCGGTATGTAGAAGATATTGCCGATTCAAGCTATATTGTGAATTTGGCTGGCGCTGAAAAAACATCGTTGAAGCTGATCACCAACCTGTTTATCACTGACTCGTTATTAATAGTGGCCGATTGTACCCACCCCTCGGTCTTTATTTATTCGCGTGCCGGGAAATTGCTTGACAGTATCGTTTCCAGTGTAAAAAGGGAGGATTTTAAAACAGGTAGGTTTAACTCTATCACCGATGTTTTTTACAACGAAAAAGAAAAACTGATTGAGGTTTTAGACAGAACCAGCAGTAGTATATACAGATTTAATACCCATGCTAAAATAAAGGATACTTTGAAGCTTAATGATACCAAAGCTTTTGGCTATTGGTTTACACGTAATAACAATACCTATTACACAATCTTAAATAACGGGAATGAAGATCGTAAAGGTTTTGGTAAATATAAACTGGATGGCAAAACGTTGTGGTACGATGGCGAGGTACTTTCTACCCCGGTTTATTTAAGATATATCAATATCCCGCCGCAACATCAGTTAGATGTTTTTGGCGATTCGGTTTATTGTGTTCAATCTTTTGAAGATAAGATATTTAATATAACAGGAGACGGGAGCGCGCCGGTTTACGAATTTGATTGTCCGGCAAAAAATAAGGTATCTAAAGATCTGAAAAGCAGTGAGCCCTCCAGAGGTTTTGGCGGTTACGAAAAAACAATGGAACAGGCTAAAGTAATCTACGAGATCAACTCGTTATTTATCACAGATAAATGGGTGACATTTAAATTTGCATTTGGACCCAGGTGGCCGCCAAGATTTGTTTTTTTTAACAAAAAAAGTAAAAAAGTATTGCAGTATTCGGCATTAAAAACCAAAGCTGTAAAAGAACCTACCTTGTACGCAAACATTATAGCAAAACACCAGGATTACTTTGTTAAAGTGATTAGCGCACCACAAACATTAAAAGCCGGTAACGGAAAGGCAGTAAAAAAGGGAGAATTTAAACTATTGTTTTTTAAGCCGAAAGATATCTAAAACATAGATTTTAAAAGTACCAACCACTTTTAATGGATTAAAAAAGAACGTAAAAAAAACTCATTATAATCATTCGGTGTATCATCAGCCATATGGCTTTGCGCTAAACCCTGTTTATACCGGGTTTAGCGCTTTTTAATATTTTACCACGTACAAAAAAATCCGTGGAAGCACGGATTGATATCAATCAGCTTATTACTTTATTTAGATGGGAGTTTACTTAATAGTTTCCATCAATAGTTTAGTGTGAAACAGCAGGCGGCCCGCGAGGGGAGGGCTGCCGTTTCTGTTTATCGGGCGTTTTTGAAAATCTTAAAATTTAGGTGATAATAAACGGGAAATCATGCAATATTTTCCCCAACTGTATTGTTTTATTGCTTTTTTCACAATCGATTGATTGTCACCTGTTTGTCAGAAATGCACCATCGGTTATTTTTTTTTATTAACCTATACTAAAAACTGAAGCTAAAGTCGGATGTCGGCGCCAAAACCTTAGGTTGTTGGGCATTTGTTTTGGATTAATCAGGGTAGATATGGTATTGATAAGCCTTGTGGTTTAATTTTCGTTCTAAGAAATTTAGTGTCGATAAACACTAAATGAATAAAATGAACGCTATAAACCGGCTTGAAATTTTTGCCGTACTTTATGTTGATTTTTAACCGGCGAGAGCCACAAACTATTAAAAAGTAAATGAAAAAAAAGCTAATTCTGTTAAGCGTAGCCGTATTATGTTCGCTGCGCATGTTTGCCCAGGACATTTTTACCGCTATTAATGCTAAAGATGCTGCCGGCGTAAAATCCCTGCTTGAGCAAGGTGTAAACGTAAATGCCAAAAACACTGAAGGTAACACCCCTTTAATGGTTGCTTTAAAAGCATCTACCGATGGTATGGTGAAGCTGATCTTACAAAAAGATGTGAACGTTGATTTGAAAGATAAAGACGGTAACACCGCCCTGATTTTAGCCGCAAAAGCTAACCGTACCGATGCAGTATACTCTATTGTTAGCCACTTCCCTGAAGTGAATGCTAAAAACAACGATGGCCAAACTGCTTTAATGGCTGCTGCTGCTGCCGGTAATAAGGAAATGGTACAAGCCCTGATTAATCACGGCGCAAAAATTAACGCGAAAGACAAACAACGTAAAACTGCTGCCGATTACGCAGCCGGTAATATGGAAGTTGCTTCGTTATTAAAAGACAGCGTATTAGCTGCAAACTAAGCCCTTAATACCAAATACAAATATGGAAGACCGCCCGGTAGTTACCGGCGGTCTTTTTTTGTTTACAAACATTCTGTTTTGCATCGGTGTTATTTCAAAAAAACACTGATGTATGAAAAAGCTTCTCTTCTTAACGCTGATACTTACTGCTTTACTGAATGTTAAAATAACCACGGCTCAAACCAAAAGCCCGGCATCCGACCGCCTGCGCAAGATGACCGGCAAGTGGGATGTTACCATGACGATGTGGCCTTCCATCGGCGCTAAATCAATTGTAACCAAAGGACTTGTGGCCGAACGCCTGATGATTGGCGACTACTGCCTTAACGAAGCCATGTATCCTGGGCCGGATGCGGTGAGTGTGCCCGCCTTTCAGCGGATCTCGGATCTTTCCCTTAACCGTAACGAGCAACGCTGGGATTATATCTCGATAGATACCCGCATTACCGGCGGCATTATGTATTTCACCTATAAAGATAGCGACGAGAAGACGATCTCCTCATTTAATCAAAGCTTTCCGCACCCGGGATTCGGTCCGCAGATGCAGGGTAGGGGGCAGGCGGTGTCGGTTAGGAACGTCATCCGTAAGGTAAATGATAACCACGATATGGTGCAGCAATACTGGCGCCTAATTGATAAACCCGAATGGCTGGCGGTGCAGTATGATTATGTGAAGAGGAGATGAACCGCTGATTTTTAAATGATTTTGATGGATGCAGTGCAGACGTTTCCCTCTTGAGAGGGGACGCACTGATGTGACAAAGAGCAAAAACTTTCATAGGGGTGTGTCATTTCTGCTTTGCAACTGAAGGACACACCCCTGATCCCTCTCAAGAGGGGAAGCGCGACTTTTTACGCTTTAATACTATGTCTTCTCATCGCTTTTAAGCACTACGAGGTTGCCACGCTAAGCTCGCAATGGAATTTTAGTTTTTATTTTACCACAAAGGACGCAGAGATTTGCATAACTGGCAAACACAAAGGACACAAAGCTTTTAAGGTGTAATTAGCTTCGTGCCCTCTGTGTCTTTCTTGATCGTGCAGGTCTCTGTGGCCTTTGTGGTAAAATCATCCCCAAAACAAAAACGCCCGAATGATTGATTCATCCGGGCGTTTAATATTAGTTACCAGCAATTATTACTGTGCCGGTGGCGGGGTAAAACCACCTGCTGGTTTCATTTGATAATCAACCGGCGGCTCAACGCCTAACAGGTTTTTTACGAAGTAATCCCAACGGCGGCGCATCATGTATTGCGAGTGCTGGCCGTAACCGTGGGCGCTGTTAGGGAAAATCACCAGGTCGAAGCTTTTGTTGGCGCGTTCCAGAGCCTCGGCAACTAACATGGTGTTTTGCATAGGCACGTTGTTATCCATTAAACCGTGGGCCAGCATTAACTTGCCTTTTAAGTTTTTGGCGATGTTTTGATTGGCTTGTTTAGAGTAATCAACGTTCTCGGCCAAGCCGTTGTAACGCTCGCCCCAGTTATCCTCGTAGTTCAGGTTTTCGTGGTTACCCGATTCGGCTATGCCTACCTTAAAGAAATCAGGGTAGCGGAACATGGCGCCAGCGGTAGCGAAACCACCGCCTGAGTGGCCCCAGATACCTACACGGTTAATATCGATATAAGGATAACGGGTAGCCAGTTCTTTAATACCTGCAACCTGATCGCCCAGGGTATTATCAGCCATGTTGCCGTAGCTCATATCGTGGAAAGATTTTGAACGCAGCGGGTTGCTGGTACCTTCAATTTCGACAACGATGAAGCCCAGTTCGGCCAGTGCGCCGTTATCGCCGCGGGTTGGCGAGAATGCCCAGCTGCCAACACTACCACCCTGCGGACCAGGGTAGATATAATCGATAACCGGGTATTTTTTGTTAGGATCTACGTTACGCGGTACCCACATCAGCCCGTACACATCGGTTGTACCATCGTGCGCTTTGGTGTGGAAAGGGATTACCGGTTTCCAGCCGGTGGCGGTTAATTTAGATACATCGGTTTTCTCTAACTCTAAAATTTGCTTGCCTTTCAGGTCGCGCAGTACGCTTACCGGGGCAACATCAGGTTTTGAATAGGTATCTACAATGTAATTACCCGATGGCGAGAAAGTAGCGGTATGCGTACCAGCACCAGGAGTTAATACGGTGAAACCTTTACCATCGAAACCGATTTTACAAAGCTCGCTAAAGTAAGGGTTTTCGGCTTGCAAGCCGTTGGCCATAAAGTAGATAACGCGATTTTTCTCGTCAACTTTTTGTACGTTGATGTTTACCCAGTCGCCTTTATCAATCTGGTTTTTCAGCTTGCCGGTCGTCGCATCGTACAGGTACAGGTGGCCCCAGTTATCGCGTTCGCTAAACCAAAGGATCTCGTTGCTTTTGCTCAGGTAGCGCCAGTTAACATCGGCCCAGCCCGATTCGAACTGAGTTTTAACCGTTTCCTGGAAAATCTCGCGCACGGTGCCAGTAGCGGCATCGGCCATGCGTACTTTTTCTTCTTTATGATCGCGGTTGGTTGATGCGAAAACCAGTTTAGCGGCATCATCGCTCCAGTAAACATCGGCCCAGCCTTCGCCGCCTTTAATATCATCGCTCAGGGTTGAACGATGCGGATCGGCAGCTACGTTTAAGCGAATCACCTTCGGCTCGTCTACATTAATTATAACGCGGCTCAGCATCGGGATCACTTTATCGCCGGGGAAAGGGTATTTCCACTGGCTTAGCTTAGGCGCGCCAACCTGGGTGTTTACCATGTAAAAGTTGTTCACCTCGCGCTCGTCCTGCTGAAAGGTGGCGATCTTTTTTGAATCTGGCGACCAAACCAACACCGGGCCAATGCCTTGTGCCCAGCCGGCGTTATCGGTAGCGTAACCGTTATCTTTTACGCCGTCGGTAGTCAGTTGTGTTTCTTTATTGGTGGCTACATCGCGCACCCAAAGGTTAAAGTTGCGGATGAAGGCTGCTTTCTTTTTATCTGGCGATAGATTTTCGCCTGGGTTACCGCCACGAGCACCACGACGGCCGCCACGACCACCGAAACCACCCGGAGTTTGGATAGGGGTACTGTCCGGAGTAACGGTACTGCCATCAAATTTGTATTGTTTGTCGTCGGAGGTAAAAATTACCGATCTACCATCAGCCGCTATGGTGATAAAATCAAACGGCAGGGTAGTAGCGGTATAAGTTTTGCCCGATGCAGTTGATAGGGCCGCTGCTAATTTAGCATGATCGAAAGCCGGGGCCTTAGTGCCTTTTGCCGGATTGAACAGGATAAACTGGCCACCATCGGCAGCGGTGTTTTTGTACCAGAACTTATCGTCAGCCGTCCAGGTAGGGCGGATACCGCTGCGGGTAACCAGCGGACTTAACGATGCAGACATTTGGCTTTCGGCGCGGGCATAATCGGCCGCGGTGTAAGCAGTTTGCGCATTGGCCGATAACGCCAGCGCAAAGGGTAAAGCGGTGAGTAATAGTTTATTCATCAGTTAATGAGCTTATTAAGCAATAGTTTGAGATTGAGAAATAAGGAGCAAGGTAGTTAAATTACTTAAAATAGTGTTTGGTTGATTGTAACAGATTAGTTGTATAAAGGTGGATGATTCGAGGTGTGCGGCTATCCCAATCCCTCCCTGGGGAGGGGCGGGTTCGGTAGTGCGGCTGTAGGGAGGGGTTTAGGTGACTATTTTATTAATGAAACCCCTCCCCGCCACTCCTCAAGCCAGTCGCACCCCTCCCCAAGGAGGGAAGTGAAGTTCCGATATGCCAACCACTAACCTCTGCCTACAATATCTGTATATCCATATAATAAACCACGTTGCGCAGTTCTACCGTGTTGGTGGGGGGAATGAACCAGATGCCGAAATTCTTTTTTATTTGATACAGAATTTCGGTGCCGTAATCGTGCTTAAGTTCTAACTTTAATTTTTTTACCTGGGCTTTAAGGGGATTCAATTGGGCCGCGTTATCCAGATGATAGATCATATTGGTTTTATCGGTATTCAGCACCTGCAGCATCAGGGTGGTGGTGCCTTTTTTAAAGTATAGCCGATAAGCATTTTTAATATTGCCTTTAACACCTTGTTGGTAAGTTGGCACCGGCGTTTGCTTATCGAAAGTGAAGCCTTGCTTTATAGCTTCGGCTTTAAAATCTTTAGCCGGGGTATTAATGAAAAGGTGCATCAGTTGCTTAACGCTGAGGGTAGGAGTAGCAGCTTGGGTAGTTTGCGTGAGAATAAACAGTGCGAATAGGAGGGCGATGAGCTTTTTCATATAGGCGAAGATAATCTTAACCGCTGATTTTTCACAGGTTGGCTTTTTAAAAAAGCTACTTAAGAGACCCCGCTATTTTAATGATTTTTTTGACTGGGGATTCATATATCCGTTTATTTAACCACAAAACACACAGATATTTACCTAATGAACAGGCACAAAGAATACAAAGCTAATCATACCCAACAAAAGTATTATCGCAAAATGACTCAATGACAGCGAAGCGTAATGACCAAATGACGCCGAAGGCATAATGACGGCGTAGCCCAATAACGCGCAGCTATTCTACCTTAAACTTAATACAGTTGCGTGCTTTATTGATGTTTTTGTAAAGATCAGGACCGCGATAATTGGTGATGCAGACGGCGGTGATGGTGCCCTTTTTGCTTTTTTGCAGCATGGTAAGCAGGGCGTACTTATAATGATTGGTTTGCGGCGAATCTGGCAGGTTCATAAAAAAAACCTTACCTGCATCGGCATTATAATCGTTCAGGGTTTCTTCGGGGATGTTGCGGATATAGTAATCGTTGTCGCCGGCCAGTTCTTTAGCGCGGTTTTTACCGGTTTCCAGGTATAACGAGTCGGGCGCGTTCTCAGGCTCCGGACTTACTTTAAACCAAATTTCAAAATCTTCGCCAGGTAATTCAATGGCATAATCGTATTCACCGCCATCGGGTTTGGGTAGTTCTTTAAAGCCTTCGGGCAAGGAGTAGCTTACATCGGCCTTACCGGCGCTTTTGGCAAATACACGGTATTCCTTGCTGTTTTTGGTTTTAGATTGCGCCCAAACGGCGCCCGTGCAAAACAGCAGGACGGTAATAAACAATATTTGCTTAAATTGCCGTGACCAATAATTCATTTTTCGGTAGAGATCGATACATCCTTAAACGAATGTATGGAAATTAAAGTTATCAAATAATGTATTTATTGTAATAATAATTAAACGCAATTAAATTAATACGCAATCCCATATATGAGTATTATCCCCCGCCTAAACCGGTTCGACCTGACAATGATTGTGATAAGCCTGGTGATAGGGATGGGCATTTTTGCCAACCCCAGCGTGGTGGCCCAACGCGCCGGCGATACTTATATTTTCTTCGGTGCGTGGATTTTTGGCGGCATAGTTACCCTTTGCGGCGCCCTCACCTTTGCCGAGATTGGCGCGCGCTACCCTAACACCGGCGGCTTTTATAAAGTGTTTTCTTACTGCTACCATCCGGCCTTTGCATTTATGATTAACTGGGTGCTGATTATCAGCAATGCCGCATCCGTAGCCGTTGTAGCCATCATCGGCGCCGAATACATTAACCCGGTATTGCTCCCCGCTGCATGGCAAGGGGGGCTGGCTAATCAAATCGTGGCCATGCTTTCGGTACTGATATTATATGCGCTGGCTTTTTTAGGTATTAAAGTAAGCGCCCGCACCCAAAACCTGCTTACGATATTTAAGGTAGTAGCCATTATTGTATTGTTCTGCGCAGTTTTTATGCACGATGATACTCATGTGGTGACCAAAGCCATCCCGCATAGCGGTAATTTATTTACGGCTTTGGGTTTAAGCCTGGTGCCGATATTTTTCACGTACGGCGGCTATCAGCAAACCATTAATTTCGGAGGGGATATTATCGACCCGAAAAAGAATATCCCTAAGGGAATAGCGGTAGGTATTAGTACGGTGATTTTCCTTTACCTGGCCATTAACTTTGCTTATTTTAAGATTTTAGGCCTGGGAGGATTACAGCAAACCACCACGCTTGCCGCTACCATGGCGGGTGTTATCTTCGGCGGATTGGGGTATAAGGTGGCTTCGATATTAACTTTTATGTCGGTATTGGCTTATATTAATGTTAACGTAATGGCCAACCCGCGGGTGTATTATGCCATGAGCGAGGACGGAATCCTTCCGGAGATCTTTCGCCGGGTGAACCCTAAAACGCAGGTACAAGAGTTTGGCATGAGCTTTTTTGTGGTAACCTGTTTGGTGATCCTCTTCTTTTCGGACAGCTTCCAAAAGATGCTGGATTACGTAATGTTTTTCGATACCATCGGTCTGTCGCTGGCGGCGGTTTCTATTTTCATCCTGCGCAAGCGCACTAAAGAACTGGACGGTACAGGTATTTATACCATCAAATGGTTTCCGTTGGTGCCCGTAATTTTTATTCTTTCATACTGGTTTGTAACCATCAATATCTTTTGGGCCAGCCCTAAGGCCGCGCTTGTTTGCCTTGCGGTTTTTGCCCTGGGGTTAGCTATCTATTATGGCAGTGTTTATTTGAATAAAGGGAAGGTGGGGAAGTAAGCATCTCGAATAAATTAAGATTTGTCATTTCGAAGAAGCAGGGGTGGGAATTGTGTAGCGCGACTGAGAAATCTTATACGTTCGATAAGCATCAACGAATAGCGTTTCGTATAAGATTTTTTCACTACGTTCAAGAGGATGTTCTCCCGTTGGTCGAAATGACATTTTTACCCCAATCCCACCAACCTCAAATACGCCACCAACACACCAACCGATACCATCAAAAACAATCCAACCCGCCAGTAATTTAGCCTGCGCCATTTAGTGGTTTTGATGAGTAAGCCATTAGGCGCTTCGTTGGTATTGGCAATGCGCTGAAACTCGATGATCTGCGGGGCGAAGTAGCCTATCGTCCATACCCTGACGGTAAAATGGATCCCAAATAAAATCAACAGCCAGGTGCGCACCGGTTCAAAATCCCAGCAATAGTAAATGGCAATGATAAAAGTGATCTCGTGTACGGAATGCACGGCTATCCAAAAGGCTTTTAAGTTCAATCCATATTTGCCCTTAAACATCGCGAACGAATCGGGCGGGTTGCTTGTCCACTTGGGGATCAAAACAGCGGTCTCGAAAATCTGCGCGCCATTCATTAAAAAATAGATGAGGGTTGTAATCAGCAACCATATCTGGGCAATTTGTAGCGTATCCATTTTTGATTTTTTTACTTTTGATTTTTTAATTCTTCTGTTACTTCCTTCATCATTGCTATCGAAGCCTGCATGTATTTGGTTACAGCATCAAGTTCGGCCTCCGTTTGCTGAGCGATCAGGTTAATCACCCGGGCCTGCAGATGGGCAAACAAGGGCTCCAGTAATTCAGTAATCGCAGTGTGATTAGGTGCAATCATCACCTTCCGGCGATCGGTTTTATCAAACACACGCTCTACCAGTTTCTTCTTCTCCAGGCGGTCAACCAGTCCGGTAATGGCGCCCGTAGTTAATCCGGTTAATTTGGCAAATTCCCCGGCGGTCATGGCGCCATGCTTTATCAGCAAACCTAAATATTTATGATCCGCACCCGATAAACCGGCTTTGGAGGCAACAGCTTCGTGCAGAAAGATGGTCGCGTCAGAAAAATCGCGACCAGTTTCTGCAATGCTTTTAATCTGATCGCCGGATAACTGGTTCTTCATTTATCTTATTAAATAAATATCTTAGATACTAAGATAAATAAAATAGTTATATCGTACTCATTTTTTGTAAATAAAATGCATTAAACCCCTCCATTTGCTGTTTAAACCTATATTACCTTATATTTACGTTAGCAAAACCACCAATGACCGAACTGCAACGCCTTTTAAATGCTTATGATGCCGAACGCAAGTTGGGCAAAGCTTGCGCGTTGGCTACGGTGATAGAGGTTAATGGCTCGGCTTACCGCAGGCCGGGTGCCCGGATGCTGGTCACCGCCGAGGGGCAATTGACCGGCACCATTAGCGGGGGGTGTTTAGAGGGTGATGCCCGCCGTCGCGCGCAGCAGGTGATGTATCGGGGCAAACCCGAAATTATTGTGTATGACAGCACCGACATAGACGACGACCTTGAACACGGCGCGCAATTAGGCTGCCAGGGCCAAGTTTTTATTTTACTGGAACCGCTTGATTTCAACGATGCGCATAACCCGCTGGAGTTACTCCGGGAAACTTTTGAATTACAGCAGCCATCGGTATTGGCAACAATATTAAAAAGCGGCGATCCTGATATTGCCCCCGCCGCCCAGCGTGTATTGCTAACTAACGATGGTAACCTAAAGCACGATGACATCAATATAGAATTTATTGAGAAACAATTGCAGCCCGATATGCATATGGTTCTGCATAATCAAACGTCAGCAATATATGATTATGACCATGCAGATGCCAGTTTCCGTATCTTTTTGGAAGCTATTAAACCGGCCCCTTTGCTAACCATTTACGGTGCCGGTAACGATGTGCAACCATTAGTCCAATTGGCACACCGTTTAGGTTGGCGCGTTACGGTGATAGACGGCCGCCCGTTATTGGCAGATAGGCAACGTTTTCCCGAAGCGGAGCAGGTGAAACTGATTCGCGTGAGCGATCTGCCACAGCACCTCGTGCAACAAGGGTATGTCGTAATTATGAGTCATAATTACTATTATGATTTAGCCGCGCTGGAAGCTATCAGCCGGTCGGAAGAGATGAAATATATCGGCATCCTTGGTCCCCGTAAAAAGACCGACCGCATGCTGAACGATCTGGAGCAGAAAGGTATTGACGTTGCAAGCTTAGATCAGCACATTTACAGCCCCGTTGGCCTTGACATTGGCAGTGAGAATGCCGATGAAATAGCCCTGAGCATTATGGCCGAACTGTTAGCCGTCCGCAATGGTTTTAAAGGCGGCTTTTTGCGCGATATTGACGCGCCAATACATAACCGAACCCAACATATCAACGCATATAGTAATGGATAACACCGGTATCATCATCCTGGCGGCAGGCAATTCGAGCCGTATGGGGCAACCCAAACAGTTTTTAAAGTATAACAACACCTCGCTGCTGCGCCACGCGGTTACCACTGCCATGGATAGCCGCGCCAAAGGCCGCATTATGGTAGTCACCGGCGCCCTGCACGATGAATTGTTTAAAGAATGTGCCGGCCTGCCCGTAAGCGTTGCCCATAACACCAACTGGGCGCAAGGCATGTCCACCTCTATACACACCGGTCTGCGCGCATTGGTAAGAGCCAATCCGGAGACTAACGGCGCGTTAGTGATGCTGGTGGATCAGCCGTTGATTACTACGGCGCATTTAAATAACCTGCTTGATATTTTTGCGCATAAAGGTTACAAAGGTATTGTAGCCAGTTCGTTTGCTGATACGGTAGGTTCGCCGGCAATTTTTGGCCGTGAGATGTTCGAGCGGATCTATCAAACCAAAGGCGATAAGGGTGCCCGCCAGATACTGTTAGAACCGGATATTAAACTGGCCACCGTTCCGTTTAAACCCGCTGCTATTGATATTGATACGCAGGAGGATTATGATGGACTGACATAGTGATGTTTGGGTCATTACGCTTCGCTGTCATTATGCCTTCGGCGTCATTAAGTCATTAGACGGGACACATTAAGCTTTGTCATTGCGAGGTACGAAGCAATCGCGAAATTGAAGAGTTGCTCTGCTTATCCGCGATTGCTTCGTACCTCGCAATGACAAAATTCTGCACATTTAATTGTTCGCCAAATTCCATAGCGTTAAAAACGTGAGCTGTGTTTGCCGGGTAAGTAACGGGTAATTGATCTTATCGGGCGTATCTGTCGGCTTGTGATAATCGCGACTGAAACCGCAATCTATCCTGATAAATGGAACACCTTCTAAGTAGAAAGGATATTGATCGGACCCCTGCAACCGGCGCTGGGTGTATTTTGGATTTTCATAATACGGATCGAGCACCAGTTTAGGAATAGTTTTGTTGGCCGATACCAGCGAATTGCGCAGGCCACGGTTCAGGCTGTCTTTCACTAAAATATAAGCGTAATTGGCACTATCGGGTTTCTTGTTGCCGTGCAGGGTATCGGTGCGGCCAAGCATATCCAGGTTCAGCACCGCGTGTGTCTTTTTCATCGGCACCAGCGGATGATCTACATACCACTGTGCACCCAGTAGCCCGCGTTCTTCGCCGGTGAATGAGGCGAAGATAATAGTACGTTTAGGGCGCAGGCCCTGTTTGGCAGCTTTGTTTAGCATAGTGGCTATCTGCATAATAGTGGCTACCCCGCTGGCATTATCTACCGCGCCGTACATTACTTGCTTGCCGTTCATCCCATCATGATCGTGATGGGCCGAAAGTACCACACAGGCCAGCGTAGTATCCGTTCCTTTTAAAACGCCTATAACATTTGGCGCTTGTTCGGGCGTAAAATCCCGCTCGATGGTTACGCTGATGCTTCCCTTCAGCGTTACAAAGTGCCGGCCCGATTTACCGGCGGTACCCGAGTTCAGTAGTTCTTTATATTTATCGGGTGTTAGCGCTAATTCAGGCAGCACGTAAGCGCTGTTATCTTCGTAATAAAAGGGCAGTTTGTATTGGGGTGTAAAGGCTTCTTCTTTCAAATCATCTAAACGCTTCACCATACCCGGACTACCAAAAACGATCAGCTTAGCGCCCGCGTTTTTCAGCAAGGTCCACAACGCATCCACTTTTTCGGGTGGGTTTTTGGCATACAACTGAAGGTTGATAATGACTGCTTTGCCGCTTACATCCAGTTCGGGAATTTCCTTACTAAACAACGCCAGATCATCATAATCGGTAAACACCACCCCTATATTTTGCAGGTTGATTGGCTTATTAGGGAAAACCTCCCAACCATCTAAATTAAACCATGTTTTATCGTTTAAAACTAACTCGCGCCTGCCCGTTTCCCGCTGGGTGGTGATGGCCTGAAAATAAGAGGTTCCGTTTTGATAAGGCGCTTTAATGCCTGTTTGCTTAAACCGATCTATAATATAAAGCGATGCCAGCGTATCCTCGTGACTGCCCATTAAACGCCCCTTCATTTCAGGACTGGCCAGGTAGTAAAGGTTCTTCTTCAGATCACCGGTAGAGCAGGCGGCCGCTATCTTTTCGATTGGCTTTAGCTGTGCAAAACCATTTAAACCGCAAAGAATAGGCAGAACAATCCAGAGGTACTTCATTTACGATGTTTTATTTCGTTATTTCTGGCACCTGGCCTAACAACCAGCGAGCCAGATCCTGTGCAGCTTTATCGTTCTCATACCCGGCAGGTAAGCGCCCGTTTACATATTCATTGTACAGCCATGGGTCGCCGACGGCTAATACGGTGCCTTTACCAATTTTCGCTGTCGCGATGATCACCGCATCTCCATCTTTAAACGCAGCCTTTGCCGGGGATTTAATGGCGATGGTAGCAATATCTTTCAGAAATAACTTAGTGGCTGTTTTAAAGATCGGGTTATCGGTAACGGTAAGCGTACCATCGGCAAAGTGAGCATCGTCTATTACGTGGTTATGCAAATCATCATTAAAACGCATCCCGAAACGGGCAGCCAGTTTATTAAAGTGAGGCAACTCTACATTGGCGCTATCGTTAGCCATCATTACCAAAACACCACCATTACGGACAAATCTTTCAATCGCCTGGATGTCTCTTGCTTCGATATAATTAGGAGTCGGGCTTTCTTTTTTGGTATCGGGGTCTACAATAATATAAACATCTGTACCTACTAAATTATTGGTAGTTGGCGCTTCTTCTAAGGATTTCAGCGTAGCACCTGCATCTTTAAACCATCCGCCCCATTTGCTGAAACCGCTGTTGGTCTGATCTTCCCACAGGTAATGGAACCGCTCGTCGACACCCTTAACCTTATGCACTTCGTGATTAAAATAATAATCGAGCGTTACAGTTTGAGCTTTGCCAATAAAGGGAATTATCGAAACAGCAATGACAGATGTAATCCTGAGCAGGTTTTTCATATCAAATGGAATAAAGGTTTTCTACTTAGAATACATGCTATAAATTTTATACCCCGTGGTTACGCCGTTACCGTCCTTAGCTGTAAAATCATAATACAGCGTTAGTTTGGTGGCAGTTATCACGGTGATTGTGGCTGTGTAGGTTTGCTCGGGGATAGTAGTAGTTACCCCACCCGATGTTGATTGGTAAGACGGATAATTTAACGACAACTGCTTATCTTTTAAATTATAAAAGAACGAACTGCTTACATCAACCCCGCTGCCGTCATTATTAAACAGAATATGCGAGTTGGTATAGGTAGTTTGCTGCGTTGCAGGCGTACCGTTGGTATAAGTAATGGTCGAATCTTTAAGGTAGTTCCACTGCCCCAACAGCAAACTGGCCGTAGTAGGCGTAGTAACCGCCGGCGGGTTTTGATCAACCGTCGGGTCGGATGATTTTTTACAGCTGTATAAGGCTGATAAGGCTACAAAGAGTATTAATATTTTTTTCATAATTGATTATGTATATAACATTTGTCATTGCGAGGTACGAAGCAATCGCGAATAAGTAGAGCCGCTCTGTAAAGTTCGCGGTTGCTTCGTACCTCGCAATGACAAACTATTTACTTTCGCAATTGGCAATCTACCTTTCGCATTTATCACACTCCCCCAAAAATAGAGAATCCCCCATCCACGCAGATCATCGATCCGGTTACAAAGGCCGATGCATCACTCAGCAGCCATACCAGCGCGCCAATCAGTTCGTCCGGCTTACCGAAACGTTTGAAGGGTGTTTGCTTAATCACCAGTTCGCCGCGTGGGGTGTAACCCCCCTCGGGTTTGGTTAACAAGTTACGGTTTTGTTCGGTCAGGAAAAAGCCAGGCGCCAGGGCATTCATGCGGATAGTATCGCCGTAGCGATTGGCCAGTTCTACGGCAAACCATTGATTATAACAATCAACCGCGGCCTTTCCCATATTATAACCCAACACCTTGGTAATAGCCCGCTTTGAGTTCATAGACGAAATATTGACGATGCTACCACCGCCCGTTTTGGCAATCAGTTCGCCAAACACCTGGGTAGGGATAATGGTGCCCCAAAGGTTAACCTCAGTAGTCCGTTTCATCCCCTCAATGTTCATACTAAAAATATCATCTTCGGGTTGCAAAACGCCTTCGGGCATGTTGCCGCCGGCGGCATTCACCAAACCATCTAAACGGCCAAACTCGGCATATATTTTATCTTTAGCTGCGTTAAGCTGTTCAACGTTGAGCACATCGGCTACCAAAGCAATCGCTTTACCGCCTGCGGCGTTGATGGATTCGGCACGTTCTTCGGCCACTGCCGCGTTACGCCCCAATATGCCGACGGCACCGCCTGCGGCCACAATACCGTCAATAAAAGCTTTGCCTAAAATGCCGGTACCGCCGGTCACCACAATTACTTTGCCCGCTAACGAAAAGTTATTTTCCAATGAATCAGTTTTTATATAGGTTGATGTTTTATCTTAAATCGGGGATGGCAATGGCATCCATATCAGTATAATCCTGGTTTTCGCCGGCCATGCCCCAAATAAATTTATAATTGGCCGTACCGCTTCCGCTGTGGATGCTCCACGGCGGCGAAACTACAGCTTCGTAATTGTTCATCATGATGTGGCGGGTTTCGGTACCCTCGCCCATGTAATGCACAATTTTATTGCCTTCTGGTACATCGAAGTAGAAATAAGCTTCCATACGCCTGTCGTGAACGTGGGGCGGCATGGTGTTCCAGATGCTGCCGGGCTCTAAAATAGTAAGGCCCATTACCAACTGGCAACTGCGGATACCTTCTAAAAAGATGTATTTATTAATAGTGCGTTTATTGGCGGTAGACGTCATACCTGCATTTACCTTCACCGCTTCCTCATTCGTCATTAAAGCGGTAGGATAAGTCATGTGTGCAGGCGATGACAGGATAAAATACACCGCCGGATTAGCCGCATCAACACTCCCCAATTTAACCTCTTTAACGCCTTTACCAATGTACAGGCAATCCAGCTTATTAACGTTGTAGCTAACACCATCGGCTGTTATTGTGCCATTACCCGCTACGTTGATGATCCCTATCTCCCTGCGTTCTAAAAAGTATTCGGCGCGCAGGTTGGGGTAATTGGGCAAATTTAACGGAACATCCAAAGGCGATGCGCCACCGACGATCATCCTATCGTAATGGGTATAAATCAGGTTGATTTTGCCCGGTTGAACTATACCATCCAGCAAAAAGCGTTCGCGAATTTGCGCGGTTTGGTACGCTTTAAAATCTTCGGGGTGTACGGCGTGTATTACTTTCAAAAGAGATGTATTTAAGGGTTTTTATGGTTATACAAGTGTACGGCCTTATGGGGTAAAATGCAAGCTTTTTACTTGCGCTCGTTTGTAACGAGTGCTTAATTCTGTATGGCGATTGCATCGCGCGTCGCAGACGCTTAACCATGTAAGCACTCGTTTGAAACGAGCGCAAGTATCATCTATTTTGTTATTGCGAGGTACGAAGCAATCGCACACCCAAAGAGTGGCTCGGCTTATCCGCGATTGCTTCGTACCTCGCAATGACAAAGCAGAAACCACATCTCACAAAAAAAGCCCCTTCCGGGGCTTAAAATCAAGTTAAATATCGAAAAACTAATCGATATAACCGCGCTGCACTTTGCTGCTTACTATCTCTTCCAGGCAGCCATTGTTATTAATGGCGTAATGGGCATCGGTAGTATCGTGGTTGTTTTTATATACAACCGGGCGCTTAACCTTAGCCTTTGGTGTTTTAAACAAAGGCAGTATCATACAGGCCAGCAGCGCCAAAATTTGGATCACTGTTATCATAGGGATGATTAGATTAAATAAAATTATAATTGGTGCACAAGCCTATTAAATTTATTATGCACGCATAGTATAAATACGGCAAAAATTAAATTTAGTTTGTCTGCAGATTAAAAAAATAGCGGGAATGCCCCCTGCTACCGGGCTTCGGCGGGGATACTGTGAACGATATTGCAAGTATAGGTTTTATTTGATACCATGCAAATTATTTTGAACGGTTTTTAATGTAAACTAAGGCGGATACTCCGCCAAAAAGTAAGGCCCCATCGCGGGGCCTTGTGCTCAAAAAAACTAAACAAACAATATATATAAATTCACTTATATAAAATTTCATACTCACCCGCCGTTCGCTTCGCTGCGGCGCCCTCTCTTCGCCGCGCGGAAAGAGGGATGATAAGTAAATCCTTGCAAGGCTCAAATCATGCTCCTACCATCTTTGCGCGGAACGCGAAGAGCGGGTCGACCAGCGTAGCGTAGTCTGGGTGAGTTTTACGCCGATTTCTTCAACCCGTCAGCCAAACTTGCTGCGTATACCGCATTTACAATCTGGCGGCCGGCTATATCTTCGCTTAAATCCAAACTAACCTGATCAAACACAACCTGTTTATGCGCATCCAGCGCGTAAGTGGCCAACAGGGGCACATTGGTATCGATACCCGAAAATTTATTCCAAACCGGGTCGGCATCAGAGTAGATCCGCAACGCCTGGGCCAGGGTATGCTCGGCATCGAAATAGAAATTAAGCGACAGGCTGTTATCCCAGGCCAGTTTCTCTAAAGCGGTAGCTTTTTCGGCTGTCACAATTAATAGATTGCCACCGGCTGCTTTAATTTCTGATTGCAGGGCATTCAGTTGCTTTAGCTGATCTACGCCATGCTGCTGCCATTGCGGGGAATAAAAATGTACCACCAGCGGCTTATTCAATAAACCACGCAGTTGAATAGCGCCATGCGTTTCTGCACCGTTAAAAAAATGCTGCCAGTTGGTATAACCTGATTTCAAACTGAAACCGGGCAGGTAGTTACCGGTACGCACCGGCTTTAAAGCTTTATAAGGGCGAAACGGAAGATCGATATCGGTTACAATTTCTGAAAGATCGAAAAAAGGATATTTGCGGGTGTTTAATGCTGTAGCTAACATGGTATTGGGTATAAAATGAGATTGATAAAAAATTAAAATGAAAAATATTAACAGGAGAAAGCAGACTGGCTACAACAGCGCGTTAATCCGTATATGGTGGCGTAATATTTCATTTTTTGATGTCTCATAACAAATATAGAAAATAGTCTATAGAAATAGTAGTCTTTTTTATTAAATTTTTTTAATCCTTCTTTTTCAGGATCAATAAACCCAGACTGTAAACGTAACATCCGGCACAAATGCCGAAAAACGACTCCAGCGTTGCAAACACGCAAAGGATCACCGTCATCACCGTAGCGGCCAAATCAAGTTTCAAGCCTAACAGCGTCAATATCGTCAGCAAAAAGCTAAACCCAACCCAGGCGGCAAACCGTTTCGGCGCGCGGTCTACCGGTTTATTGCCAATCTTAAATTGCTTAATTACCGCATCGCTTAAAAAAGCAATCGGACTGTATTTACCTAACTCTGTAGCCCGCAACAGAAAATCTATAGTCAAGAAAACCAGTATCGGCCATACTCCGGTCAGCAAATAAGTAACCGCCAGCCCCAGCACAAAAAAGGCGTTAATCCGCGCTTTATGCTCGTTAATGGCAATAAAATCTACCGGGCAAGCCCCCCAACCCCCTAAAGGGGGAGTGAGTATATTTTTGGCTGTTGATTTTTGACTCACGGCGTCTTTTGACTTTTTACTTCTAACTTTTTACTTAACACTCCCCCCAGCCTCTCCATCCCAATAGCTATCGGGACGGAGAAGACTTCATAAAACCTTGCACAGTTTTACTTTACTAAAGGAGACACGTATATCGGAGCCCCAGCCCCCTGAAGGGGAGCATTAGAACCTTGCACAGTTCTATATTATGGGGTCTTTATCTTTTATTTCCCCCGTTTGTAAAACCTTGCACAGTATCACTTACCGGGGGAAATGTTGTTTTTGTTTTTTAAATCGCGCTTCCCCTCTTGAGAGGGGTGAGGGGTGTGTCCTTTCTTGAACTTTAAAAGATACACCCCTGTTAAAGTTTCTGCTGATTGTCGGGCCATCTCATCCCCTCTCAAGAGGAGAAACGTCGGTCTTACTTATTCGGCTGCGGCGTTGTCCTTAAATAAGGCTTGATCACTTTATGCCCTTTCGGGAATTTAGCCGGGATATCTTCTGTTTTGATAGATGGCAATACTACAACATCCTCGCCGTCTTTCCAGTCGGCCGGGGTAGCTACGCTGTGGTAGGCGGTTAATTGCAGGGAATCAATCACACGTAAAATCTCGTTAAAGTTCCGGCCGGTAGATGCAGGGTAGGTAATAATTAACTTGATCTTTTTATCCGGACCGATGATGAACAACGAGCGGACGGTGGCGTTAAGCGATGCATTCGGGTGAATCATATCGTACGCTTCGGCAATTTTGCGGTCTTCGTCGGCTATAATAGGGAAAGTTACCTCAACGTCTTGCGTTTCGTTGATATCCTTAATCCATAATCTATGCGATTCGGCCGAGTCCACACTCAGTGCGGCAACTTTAACATTGCGTTTGGCAAATTCTTCTTTCAATGCCGCGGTGCGACCTAATTCGGTAGTGCAAACCGGTGTATAATCGGCAGGGTGACTAAACAGTACGCCCCAACCATCGCCTAAAAATTCATAGAAATCAATTTCGCCCTGGCTGGTTTCGGCTTTAAAGTTTGGAGCGTCGTCGCCTAATCTTAAACTCATGTTTTTGCTTATTAAAGGTGATATAAAATGTTTATTGGTAAACCCAAAACTAATTAATATCAGCCTGTAAATTATTATCTTAAAATTATTGTTTTGTTGTGTCGCTTATCCGGCGAAGCCTGAAGAGAGGGAAGCCGTGCATACGGCGTTTTGTTCACTCGCTTATCTTTCTCCGCTTAGTGCGGAGCAGGAATTAGCACCTTTTCACTGCCCCAATGGGCGGGGTGTTGGTTGCTAAGACGTCTTCGGGCCTTTCCCTCAGTCTTTCTGGATAAGTAAATAAAGAACGATTATGCCACAAATATAAAGGCAATATTTTAAATAGCAAATAAAATCTATAGAATTAGTAGTATTTATTTGTAAATGGTTGATTATTAGGGAAAATTCTTTTGATTTCACAGGTTGGGGATTGATTTCACCGATTAACTTTGCCAATTAGCATCGGTGAAATCATTTTCTATAATCGGTGAAATCACGTTTATGGCGTTACCTTCGGCCCGGGCTATCCGCTCATACTGCACAGGCCTTAGCCGCATGGCCGGTATCCGCTTCTATCCCTAACGCGGGTTGTCTGAACCGCTGATTGGAATGATTGAAATGATTAGGATGATTATCTATCACTGATGCCAATCAGCAAAATCAAAAAAATCCTCCCAAGCAACAATCCGGACATTTTTTTCGTCACCACCCAACATTTCCTTCCCCGGTTGCGATGATGTAATCAAAAGACATTCATTAACCAATTTAAAAAATCGCAACCATGAAAAAATTAATTTACTGCGTGCTGGCCCTGTTGCCGGCTTATCTTATTATTCAGGGCTGTAACAAGCTAAACGATGTAGTTGTTACCAACGGTATATCAACCTTAAAGGTTCAGAAAAGCGAAGTGATGATCAATCAGCCTGATACCCTGCTGATCAGCGACGCCAAAACAACCGACAAGGTAGTGTGGACTGTATCGCCAACCGGATCGAACACCATTTCAAGTAATGGTCCGGGTGCAGTGCTTACTTTCAGCAAAGCGGGCAGTTATACCGTAACCGCTACCGTTAATGATGGTAAGCCTTTAACGGCCACCATAACCGTTAACACCACGGTTTACAACCAGCCATCGGCCCCGACGCCAATTGCGCTGACCGGCGATCAAATTAACCTGACCCCAAGCCTGTACAAAAATTCTGCGGCCGATAGTACTTATATTATTTTCGATACGCGCACTACTACAAGTTATTGCTTAAACAGTCGCCTAAACCTTACCGCAAGTAATGCCGATGGTAACTACAACGTTAGCTTTATTAACGTGCTGCCTTATGTAACCTGTGCCGGCGTATCGGGCACTTTGCGCACTAACATAAACTTTAAACAAGGGCCTGCAACGTTATCTAACGGCACCTATCCGTTAAACATCGCTTTAAACGGAACTACTTACACCGGCAGCATTGTAGTATCAACCGCAAGTATTATTTTTAACTGGAATTACACTACCGGCGTGGTGCTGACCAGCAAGACGATTACGAGGTAGGGCGTTTACCCAATCCCTCCCGTGGGAGGGGTGTGAGGGAAATGTGCGGCTGCAGGGAGGGGTTTCGCGATAAGTGCACTACTTATAAACCCCTTCCTGCCGTTTCACAATCCAATCGCGCCCCTCCCCAAGGAGGGAATAAAAAAAATAAAAAATATTTTCAAAAGCACCCAACGTTTGCCCGGTAGCGCCCGATGATGTATTTTGAAGCGCTTGATGAACTAATTTCTGAATGAATCTTAACCGGGAACAAACCGAAAAACTGGTAAACGGATGCGTGAGCAACGACCGGGCATCGCAGGAGGCCCTGTATAAGTTGTTCCATGGGGAGATGGTGCGCGTATGCCATAACTATCTGGCCGATCCGGCCCTGGCTAAAGAAGCATTCAACACCGGTTTTTTAAAAGTATTTCAGTCCATCAAAAATTTCGATATCAATAAGGGAGAGTTAGGCGGCTGGATCAGGAAAATCATGATCTACTCGGCTATTGATCTGTGCCGTAAGGAGCTGAAATTTAACACCACCAACACCACGGTGGCCGATGAGGACGAAGAGTTTATTTCGCCGCAGATATTGGAGAAACTATACTTTGAGGATATCCTGAAACACATCCGTACGCTGCCCACGGCTACGCAAACGGTTTTCAATTTATCGGTATTGGATGGGTTTAGTCATAAAGAGATAGGCGAACAACTAAACATTAGCGAGGGCACATCGCGCTGGCATTTGGCCGAAGCAAAAAAGAAATTACGGGAAAGCCTTGAACCGGCCGACCGGCAGCTAAAGGAAAGGAGGGGCAACGGGATATGAAAAACTCTTTAAGATACTCCAAACTTTGGCAGCAAAAAAGGGACGAGCTAAAAGTAAACGCCAACGCCGATCAGGACTGGGGCGATATGAGCAATCTTTTAGACCAACACCTGCCGGTATCGCCGAAAGGCAGTACATCAGGCGGAGGAAGCGGCAGTGCATCCGGCTTAAGTAATTTCGGCGGGTTAGCGGGAATAGCCGGGATCTCGGTAGCGGTAATTGCCGTTACTGTTTATCTGGCGGTACATTTCAGCGGTGATAAGTCTGAAAAGCCGCGCAGGGATAGTAGTGATGCAAAGCAGCATACTCAAATTATTACCCGGCAAGACTCGCTGGATAAATTACAGGACTCGGCTATAAACTACAGCCAAGCGGTAAAAGACAGCGGCTCGGTGAATGAAGATTCCAAGTCACCCGCCGGATCAAATTCTGATGTTGTATCTGGCAACGCTGCGAAATCTAACAACACTACGCCAAATTCTGCGGCGAGTAATGCGAGATCGACAAATGGCATGACAAATTCCAGTGCAGGAAATGTTGGTGCTAAAACAAACCCAGCAGGAGCATTAAGTGGGAAATCATCATCAGGTGTAAATACTTCGGGCCGAAATAATAATCCTATCGGGTTGAACTCTCCTTCAGTAAACAACGGTTTGAGTAATGCCGGGAAAAACGGCAGTGGTGTGTTCTCCAAATCAGGAAGGGGGACGTCCTTATCTAATAATGGCAAACGTTTAGCTGGCAATTCGGGCAACAATCCACTTAACGGTGGCAACGGACGTTACGGTGTCGGCTACAATGCGAACGGCAAGTTTGGCGGCTTTAGGCAAAGGGGAGGGAATGGCAGTCGATATCAAAACCAAGTTAATACAATTATAAGTAGTCGGGATGCTAAGGGTAAGTTGCAAAGTAATTCAGGTAAGGATGATTTAAACAGCGTAGGAGTATACCATTCACGGGATACTATTAACACCAACGCTTACGATCCGTTTTTACCATTCAAACAAGCGGCGTTGCTCAATGGACAATTCGATAACCGGGATATTATCAGCGCTAGCGTTGTACCTTTTACAAAGAATAAACCCGCTGACGATCTTAAGAACGGCAAAAATAAAAAAGATAAAAAAACGAAAGCGAGTTCAGCAGGCGATTCTAAATTCGATTACGGAATTTTAGGCGGGGTAAATCTTTCTAACAGCACTGGCCTATACGGCGGGGCTTACGGCGCTTACCATATCAGCGATAAATGGGGTGTTAACCTCCAGGTAACAGGTTTGACTTCGCAAAACATCAGCGGGGGGTATAGCCATGCCAACGGCAGCAAGGTAGATTCGGGTAAGATCATCCAGGTGACGGATAGTCGTAAAGCGTATTTTGTAAGTGTCCCGCTGCATGCTACTTACAACATTACCGATAATTTCAGCGTGAAGGCCGGGCCGGTTTTAAATATTCCAGTCAAACAAACCAACGGCGTAACCAGCCTGACGCCGACCACTATTAACAGGGATAGCGCTTATTACAGTAAAACTATCAATCAGCTTAATAATACCCGGTATAACCAGCAGATTAACTTCGGCGTTTCGGGCGGAGTAAGGTATCAGTATAATCGTTTCAGTATCGAGGCAACTTATTTAAAAAACCTGAGCAGCTTTAGCGTTACATCAGATTATGGGACTTATAAAACCAATGGCTCGGGGATGCTGAATATTACTTTGGGGATACAGTTGAATAAGCGTAAGTAAGTCTGAACCGCTGATTTTAATGATTTTTTTGATTTCGTTGATTGTGATGACAATGGTTATCACAAATGGTTTCGCTTAGTCATAATCATCCTACTCATTTTAATCATTAAAATCAGCGGTTCAGACAAATGCGATAGGGATTGAAGCGGATACCGGCCGTGTGGCTAAGGCCTTGTGTAGTATGAGCGTAAAGCCCGGCCGCAGGCATCGCCCAAATCACCGTTGCAGTGTAACCACACCCCAACGGATGCGCCCCAATGATTGTTAACATGTGGAATACTTCCTCCCGCAAATCTCCCTGCTATTATTATTTTTGCAAATAGGGCAAATCTCTGTGCCCTGATCAGGAAACACATGGCAGAACAAGTAGAATATTCGGACGATAGTATCCGGTCGTTAGACTGGAAGGAACACATACGCCTTAGGCCGGGGATGTACATTGGTAAACTGGGCGATGGCTCGGCTTATGATGACGGGATTTACGTATTGCTAAAGGAGATTGTAGATAACTCGATAGATGAGTTTGTGATGGGCGCGGGACGCTCTATCGACATTAACATGAGCGACCACAAAGTTGCCGTGCGCGATTACGGACGTGGTATCCCCTTGGGTAAGGTAATCGACTGCGTGAGCAAGATCAATACCGGGGGTAAGTACGATAGCAAAGCCTTCCAAAAATCGGTAGGGTTAAATGGTGTGGGTACCAAGGCGGTTAACGCGTTAAGTACTTCGTTCACTGTGCAATCGTACCGCGATAACCGCACAAAAATAGCCGAATTTGCCAAGGGCGAACTGATCCGCGATGAGCCGGAAAAAGAAACTACGCAGCGTAATGGTACGGCCATTAACTTTTTCCCGGATGATACCATTTTCCGCAATTACCGCTTTATCCCCGAGTTTGTAGAGAATATGATCTGGAACTATGTGTTCCTTAACGCGGGTTTGTCTATCAACTTCAACGGGCAAAAATTCCTGTCCGAGCGTGGTCTGTATGATTTGCTGATGCGTAATGCCGATACCGAATCAATGCGTTACCCCATCATTCACCTGAAGGGTGAAGATATTGAAATAGCCATGACTCATGGCCAGGCTTACGGCGAGGAATATTACTCGTTCGTGAACGGTCAGCACACTACCCAGGGCGGTACCCACCAGGCTGCTTTCCGCGAGGCGGTGGTGAAAACCATAAGGGAGTTTTATAAAAAGGAGTTCGATGCGTCAGATATCCGGGCATCTATTGTAGCGGCTATTGCTATAAAGGTGCAGGAGCCGGTTTTCGAATCGCAAACCAAAACCAAGCTGGGTTCGCAAAACGTTGGACCGGATGGCCCATCGGTACGTACCTTCATTGGCGATTTTGTTAAACGCGAGTTAGATAACTACCTGCACAAAAATGCGGCTGCTGCTGATGCGTTGTTGAAACGGATCTTACAATCAGAGCGCGAGCGTAAAGATATTGCCGGCATTAAAAAACTGGCTAACGAGCGCGCTAAAAAAGCATCGCTGCACAACCGCAAACTGCGCGATTGTAAACTGCATTTTGAAGATAATCACGAGCGCCGCCAGGATACTACGCTGTTCATCACCGAGGGTGACTCGGCCAGCGGATCGATCACTAAATCGCGCGATGTGATGACGCAGGCAGTATTCAGCTTGAAAGGTAAGCCGTTGAACTGTTTCGGGCTGACCAAAAAAGTGGTGTATGAGAACGAAGAGTTTAATCTGCTGCAACACGCTCTGAATATTGAGGACGGTATAGATACCTTGCGCTACAACAACGTGGTTATAGCTACCGATGCCGACGTGGACGGCATGCACATCCGCCTGCTACTAATGACCTTCTTTTTGCAGTTTTTCCCCGATTTGGTAAAAGCCGGTCACGTGTTTATCCTGCAAACGCCGCTATTCCGTGTGCGTAATAAAAAGGAAACGGTGTATTGTTACAGCGATGAGGAGCGCGTTAACGCCATTAATCGCCTGGGTGTGAAACCAGAGATTACCCGCTTTAAAGGTTTGGGCGAGATCTCGCCCGAGGAATTTGGTCTGTTCATCGGTAAAGATATCCGCCTTGATCCAGTAATCTTGCGCGATGCCAATATCAAAGGCCTGTTAGAATACTTTATGGGTAAAAACACCCCGGCCCGTCAACAACACATCATCGGTAATTTACGTGTAGAAAAAGATGACGAAACCGTAAACCCGGTTATTGTAGCTGATGATGAGGTATTGGCGGTAGCGGTGTAAGAGCGTGAAGGCGCGTAATCTATCAACTTAAACATAGCTGGATAGGTAGTGCAGCTATGTTTAGTTAGTGCTTTATTAATGTCAGTCTGCTCATAGCCGCAGGGGCCTATTACTTTTCCCTTGATGGAAAAGTAACAAAAGATCAAGCGAAAAAAATCCTTCCCCGCTCCCTGCCATTTTAGGTTCCGGCGCAGCCGAACCAAAAATGAGCATTCCCGCCAACGCTGGCTCGGTTTTTTCGCAGGCCTGCGCTCAGCGTAGCTGCTCTTCATTGTCTAATCTACGTCTTGCTTTTCAGCCGACAGCAAACCGCTTCCGGGTGAAATCGGACAGAACATGGTGGCTTGTGCGAAGGAGAGGGTATTAGCTTCGAGCTGAAGTGCGGGTCTGTGGGTGCGAAGCAGGGCTCGAAGGTGCGGCCCTGTGGTTCTGGCTGATTTGCAAGGCAAAGGCCATGTGCGGCAAAGGAAGCATTTTGCTGTCTTGATTTTTTTGTTACTTTTTTTATCAAGAAAAAAAGTAAGGCGTGATTATAACCCTTACCGATATCTTTTTTGCATTTCCCATTTCTTCTCCCTATCTTGTTTCCCCCGCTTTTTTAACCGGGGCGAAATAATGACCAATCATGAGATAAAAATTGCCTTCGATGAGTATAGCGCTTTGACGGAGTTGAGCGAGGCAGACCAACAAATATGCCGCGAGGCGGTAAAGGCGATGGAGCACTCGCACTCGCCGTATTCTAAATTTAAAGTAGGGGCGGCGCTGCTGTTACAAAGCGGCAAAATCATCCGCGGAAGCAACCAGGAAAATGTAGCTTATCCATCCGGCTTATGTGCCGAGCGGGTGGCACTTTTTAATTGGGGCGCGAACCATCCCGATGATCCGATCCAAACTATCGCCGTCACCGCGCATACCAGCGATTTTGAATTGCTGAAGCCGGTAACACCTTGTGGATCATGCCTGCAGGTGATGGCCGAATATGAAAAAAAGCAGAACCGCCCATTAAAAATTATTCTATATTGCATCGACGGACCTATATGGGTAACCACCGGCGTAGCCAGCTTTTTACCCTTTATGTTTTTCGAAGAAAGATTAATTGCATCGTAAAATGAAATTCAAATTTTTAGTTCTCATTGCGCTGGTATTCAGCACATCGGCATTTGCGCAAACTGCTCCAAAACCCGCTTATCCTTTCGAGCCGGAGATTAAGGCTTTTAAGGCCAAGGATAGCGTGAACATGCCCAAACCGGGCGGTATCCTGTTCATTGGCAGTTCGTCCATCCGTATGTGGACGGAGTTACCTAAGCAATTCCCTAAGTTGCCAATTACTATGCGTGGCGTGGGCGGTTCAACCATTGCGCAGTGGGTACAGTATTATATGCCGTCGGTAGTTTATCCGTACAAACCTTCAAAAATATTTATCTACGTAGGAGATAACGATATTGCCGCCGGTGCCAGCGCACAAAGTGTGTACGATAATTTTGTAACTCTGATGGGCATGATTAAAACCGAACTGCCTAACACTAAGGTATATTTCATGAGTATGAAGCTAAGCCCAAGTCGCGCTAAGTATTACGCAGAAGTTGCCCTGGCTGATATTCGCATCGAAGGATATATCAAAGCGCATGCACAGCCAAATCTACAATATATTGATGTAAATAGCCCGCTGTTCAACACCAAATCCCTGCCCGATTCATCTTACTTTAAACCCGATATGCTGCACCTGCTGCCCGGCGGATATGAGAAATGGGTAGCGGCGATTTTGCCGTATTTGAAATAATTCCATTTTTTAACAGCTTGTGATTGCGAGCGATAGCGTGGCAACCCCGTAGTATGCAAACAGACTACGAGGTTGCCACGTCGCCCACTCGCACCAGCCCCACTCGCTCCTCGCAATAACAAAACGTATAATAGGATAAACAAAAAATGGCCCCGAACCCGGCGCCATTTCTCTATAAACAAAACTATAAACAGGGACTAATTTATTCTTATTTAAATACGCTGTATACGCTGGTAATTTTCCAGCCTTCGCCGGTGTTGGCAACGGTTACGTAGTTGCTGCGTACAAAGCTATCGTATTTCATATCAACTTTCACTACGTTGATGTTCTCGTTGTTTTCAACTACAGATGTGCTAACGGTGCAGGTTTGCTCTACGTTTTGGTTACCTTTTAAAAATTTCAGCATCTCGTCTTTACTGTAACTGTAAACCTGGGTACCGCGCAGCATGCTGAATTTGGCAGTAGCGTCAAGCACTTCGTTTAAGCCTTGTATACGGCCACGGCTCATGGCGTCTACATAAGTGTTAATGGCATAGTTTCTGGTTAGGCGTTCGGCTGGTTTTTCTTTAGCGTTAGCGGTAAATACGGTAGCTAATAATGCAAGGCCTAAGGCAATTGTTTTTAAAGTTTTCATGGTATAAGTGTTGGTTTGTAAAACTGGTGGGTTAATTTTTTTATTTCTTTTTCCTGATCAGTTAACACCTATAAGATGTAGGCAACTATCAAAACGTTACACTCATTTTACTTAATTTGCTACTTTTAACAAACATTTAACATTTAGCCGTTTAGTTTAACATTGCTCATTATCAGCACGGTTAAACCTTAACAATATGATTACGTACGATACCCTTATATTGCAGTTTGACGATCAGGGCGAGAAGACCGGCTGGACCTATATCCAAATCCCGGCCGATTTAGCGCAGGAATTAAAGCCCGGCAACAAAAAATCGTTCCGTGTGAAAGGTTTGCTGGATGCTTTTCCCATAAAAGCCATAGCCCTGATGCCCATGGGCGAAGGCAATTTTATTATGGCTATTAACGCCGACATGCGCAAAGGTATTCACAAACGTGCAGGGGCGATGTTAAAAGTTACTTTAGAGGAGGATCATGATACTGAAGTGACCATTCCCGATGACCTACAGGAGTGCTTTGATTTTGAGCCGGATGCTTTAACCTATTACGATAGTCTGCCGCAAGGCCATCGGCGATATTTTGTCAACTGGATTAACAGCGCCAAAACCGAAGCCACCCGCAACAACCGTATAGAAAATATGATGAGGGCGATGCTGAATAAATGGACGTACCCGGAGATGGTGAGAGCGATGAAGAAGGGATAATGTGCAGATGGGTTAAAACTTGTCATTTCGACCATCGGGAGAAATCTTGTACGATTTGATTTGCGTAGTTGCAATGCATCATGTATAAGATTTCTCTCTACGTTCGAAATGACAAGAGAGTGAACTATTTTCCCGGCATTTTAAAGTGTCTGTCGTATTCGTCCAATCTGGTGATTTTTCCGCCTTTAATTTGAAGGTCGTTTATCAGTTCTACCGAATCAGCAACACCTTTGTCCAACCATTTTTGGGTGTACCAAAGCGTTACCCAGTTTTCCTTGCCATCTTTACTTACTACGGCTTCCCAATCCTTCATGTCAATTTTAATGCCTTTCATGGTGGTCGACATCTCTTTGGTCATTTTCAAAAATTCAGTGACCGGTCCTTTAAATTTCCCGCCATCGTAATTAAACTCAAGGCTATCGGCAAAGCCGGCTTTAAGGCCCGTGGTGTCCATGGTTTCGAAAGCCTTTAATGTTTTTAAGGCCAGCATAGTATTGGCGTGACTGGTATCAATCAACCAATAATCGGGATGTTTGATGGTGTAAGGGTAGTTGGGTGTGTCGGTAGCCGTAGTAGCGGCAGCGGTTGAACCGGTTTTTGATTGACAGGCGGCAAACAACAGCGGCGCCAGCAGCAGTAAATAAATTTTTTTCATGATGATAAGTGAATTGAGTTGATGAATAATTTATTGAAAGATAGGTAGTTATATCGGTGTAAACAAGGGTTTAAACACCCTAATTGCTCGGTGGTGAGGGCGCAGGCCAGACGCGATTATGCGTCTCTACAATGGCATTCCCGTAGAGCCACATAATTGTGGCTCCTGTTTGCAAGTCAAATACGTATTGGCCTCCATAATCAACGAAATCAAATAAATCATTTAAATCAGCGGTCCAAATTCCACACCCCACCCTTCATTGTGCAAAACTCCTTCAACCTACATCGGGCAAGTATTTTTATATTTACCCATCCATAATTTTTAGCTGCTGATGAGTGAAGAACTGGGCGCTGACGACGCGCTTTTAAATAACGACGATAGTAAACTGCATAATGTAACATCGCTTGACGGGCTGTACGAGAACTGGTTTCTGGACTATGCATCGTACGTGATCCTGGATAGGGCTGTGCCGCATATTCACGATGGTTTGAAGCCGGTGCAGCGCCGTATCCTGCACTCGCTGAAGGAGATGGACGACGGGCGCTTTAACAAGGCCGCCAACGTTATTGGTAACACCATGAAGTATCACCCCCATGGCGATGCTTCTATTGGCGATGCCATGGTGCAGATCGGCCAGAAGAACCTGCTGATTGATTGCCAGGGTAACTGGGGCGACCCGATCACCGGCGACTCGGCAGCGGCGCCGCGTTATATCGAAGCGCGTTTATCAAAGTTTGCTATAGAGGTTGTTTTTAACCCCGATACCACCATTTGGCAGGCCAGTTATGATGGCCGTAACAAGGAGCCGATTACGCTGCCTGTGAAGTTCCCTTTGCTATTGGCGCAGGGTGCCGAGGGTATTGCCGTGGGCTTGGCTACCAAAATTATGCCCCATAACTTTATCGAACTGATTGATGCCTCCATCGCTTCGTTAAAAGGGATCAGGCCCAACCTGATGCCTGATTTCCCGACAGGGGGGATGGCTGATACATCGGCTTATAACGAAGGTCAGCGCGGGGGACGAATTCGTGTACGGGCTAAAATTGTGGAGCGGGATAAGAAAACGCTGGCCATTACCGAGATTCCATACAGCACCACTACCGGCGGCTTAATTGACAGCGTGATTGCCGCCAATGATAAGGGCAAGATCAAGATCAAAAAGATAGAAGATAATACGGCTAAGGATGTGGAGATCATGATCCACCTGGCGCCGGGGATTTCGCCGGATGTGACTATCGATGCGCTTTATGCCTTTACTGATTGCGAAGTTTCCATATCGCCCAATACCTGTGTAATTAAAGGAGATAAGCCGCACTTTATGAGTGTGAACGATATCCTGCAAGAAAGTACGCTCTTCACCAAAGAGTTGCTTAAACAGGAACTGGAGATTAGGCTGGCCGAGTTGATGGAGAAGATCTTCTTCAGTTCGTTACTGAAAATCTTTATACAGGAGGGGATGTACAAACATCCTGACTATGAAAGCTCGTCTACCTTCGAACTGGTAGTGGACACTTTGACTAAGCTATTCACGCCATTCTTCGATCAGTTTTACCGGGAAATTTTGCCGGAAGATTATAAAAAGCTGATTGATAAACCGATGAGCAGCATCACTCGTTTTGATTTTAAGAAAACGGATGAGCAGATCAAAAACCTGAACGACGAGATTAAGCAGGTAAAACATCACCTGAAACACCTGACCGATTACACCATAGACTGGTTTGAAAAACTGAAAACCAAATTTGGTAAAGATCGCGAACGTAAAACCGAATTGCGTGCCTTTGATAAGGTAGAAGCGGCACAGGTGGCCCTGGCCAACGTGAAGCTTTACGTTAATAAACAGGATGGTTTTATAGGTTCGGGCCTGAAGAAAGAGGAAGCGGTAACCTTTGTGACCGATTGCTCGGATATTGACGAGATCATTGTTTTCCGTGCCGATGGTAAAATGATGATTACCAAGGTGCAGGATAAGGTGTTTGTAGGGAAAGAAATTGAACACGTAGCCGTGTTTAAAAAGAACGACGAGCGCACGGTTTACAATATGATCTATAAAGACGGTCAGAGCGGTGTAGCCTACATCAAGCGTTTTAGCGTGGTAGGCGTTACCCGCGATAAGGAATACGACCTGACCAAAGGAAGCAAAGGCAGCCGGATGCTCTATTTCAGCGCCAACCCTAATGGCGAGGCTGAGGTGGTGAACATTCAACTGAAACCGCATTCTAAATTAAAGAAACTTCAGTTCGACGAAGACTTTGCGGCATTAGCCATTAAAGGTCGCGGATCGATGGGGAACATCATTACCAAGTACCCGGTTAAAAAGATTGTACTGAAAAGCAAAGGCGTATCTACACTGGCCGGCCGCAAGATCTGGTATGATGAGATCTTGAAACGTCTGAATGCCGACAGTCGCGGTAAATACCTGGGTGAGTTTGATGGCGAGGATAAAATCCTGAACATGTTCAGCAACGGGGTGTACGAGTTGACCAGTTTCGACTTGAACAATCACTTTGATGATAAGATGATCCTGATAGAAAAGTATAATCCTGAAAAGGTTTATACGGTGGTACACTACGAGGGAAAATCTAAAAACTACATGGTGAAGCGCTTTGTGTTTGATAACACGGTTATCGGTCGCCAAACCAGCATCATCAGCGAGGAGCCGGGTTCGAAACTGATCCTGATATCGGGCGCAAGCCAACCCATTGTTAGTGTTGAGCAACTGAAAGGAAAAGCCCTGGTACCGGAGACCAATGAACTCAACCTGGTTGATCTGATTGACGTAAAAGGGATGAAAGCCATGGGCAACCGACTAAGCGCCCACACAGTGCAAAGCGTAACCCTGATAGCCGAACACGACGATGCCGATGATGTACCAGATCCGGAACCAAACACAGTAGAGGAAACGGAAATAACCGTAACCCCCGAAGATAAAACCGTAGCCGATGCGCCGCCTACCCAAGCGGCAGTGGCAGAAGCTGTTGCACCGGAAGAAAAATCGGTGAAATCGACAGAAGAATCTGTAGAATCACCAGCAAAGAAGAAGATTGATTTCGAGATCACTAATCCGGATGATTTGGATATTGATGATACAGGACAATTGGGGCTGTTTTAATCCTCCATGTCATTGCGAGGAGTACGCGCCGGGCATGAGAGCGGGGACGACGTGGCAATCTCGTAGTATGTAAATCAAACTACGAGGTTGCTACGCTCGCAATGACATTATTATAGATTACATCGCATGAAAAAAATCCTCCTATACACCACCCTGCTCATCGCGGCGCTAAGCGGTAAAGCCCAGGCACAGGCTACCCACACCTTTGCCCTGGCCGACAGTACCTTTTTACTGGATGGCAAGCCGCTGCAAATGATCTCGGGCGAGATGCATTGCACCCGCATCCCCAAAGAATACTGGCATGCACGGATGAAAATGGCTAAGGCCATGGGCCTGAATACCGTGGGCACCTACGTGTTTTGGAACGCGCACGAAAAGGTGAAGGGGAAGTACGATTTTTCGGGCAATAATGATATTGCAGGGTTTATCCAGGCGGCTAAGGATGAAGGCCTTTGGGTGGTGGTGCGCCCCAGTCCGTACGTATGTGCCGAATGGGAGTTTGGCGGTTACCCGTGGTGGCTGGGCAAGGATAAAGATATTAAAGTGCGCAGTAAAGATCCTAAATTTTTGGATGCTTACAAAAACTACATTATGCAGTTGGGCAAGCAATTATCGCCGTTGCTGGTTACGCATGGCGGCAACATCCTGATGGTGCAGATAGAGAACGAATACGGATCGTACAGCGATGATAAGGATTATCTGGATATCAACCGTAAGTTGTTCCGCGAAGCGGGGTTTGATGGCGTGCTGTTTACCTGCGATGGCCCTTCGCAGTTGCCTAAGGGTTACCTACCCGGTTATTTGCCTGCCGTAAACGGATTGGATAAACCTGCCGAGGTAAAGGCGCTGATTAATAAATATCATGATGGTAAAGGCCCTTATTACATAGCCGAATGGTATCCGGGATGGTTCGACTCGTGGGGGCAGAAGCATGCGCATAACAGCGCCGATGGCGATGCTAAGAAGTTAGATGAGGTATTAGGTGCGGGCATATCTATTAATATGTACATGTTTCATGGCGGTACCACGCGCGATTTTATGAACGGCGCTAACATGAACAAACGCGAGCCTTACGCCCCGCAAACCGCCAGTTACGATTATGATGCCCCGTTGGACGAAGCCGGCAATCCGACCGAAAAATTCTTCAAATTTCGTGCGGTGATTGAAAAGCATTTGCTGCCCGGAGTAAAACTGCCCGAAGTGCCCGCGCCAACGAGGGCTATTGCTTTGCCGGAAATTAAATTGAATGGCTTTGGTCCATTATTTACGCAGTTAGGCAAGCCGGTAGTAGCAGAGCACCCTTTATGCTTTGAGGATTTAGATCAGGGCTATGGCTTTGTGTTGTATCGGACTACTATATCTAATGCCACCAAAGGACCGTTGAAAATTAAAGAAATGCGCGACTACGCCACCGTTTATTTGAACGGCAAGCGCGTAAGCGTAATGGATAGACGGCTAAAACAGGATTCAGTTGAAATAGATGTTATAAAGCCCGGCACAAAATTGGATATTTTAGTCGAAAACAATGGCCGGATTAATTACGGTCCATTTTTGACAGATAACAGGCAAGGGATAACCGACAAAGTAACCGTTAATGATAAGGAATTATTAAACTGGGAAATGTATAAACTTCCCTTTGACGATACAAAAGCCATCAAGATTGCCGTTGAAAATATTTCTAAAACCGGTTATCATGTAAACACCAATTTCCCAACGGTGCCTGCTTTCTATAAAGGCACCTTTAACCTCGCTAAAACTGGGGACACTTATTTGGATATGCGCGATTTTGGTAAAGGCTTTGTGGTATTGAACGGCCATAACCTGGGCAAGTACTGGGAAATTGGCCCAACGCAAACTATCTACGTACCCTCGGGCTGGCTAAAGGTTGGTAAGAACGAGGTTGTGGTGTTTGATGAATTGAAATCGGGCCATACGGTTTTAAAATCGCTGGATAAGCCGATTTTGGATGAGGTGAGGAAGTAAGAAAAATTGTCATTTCGAACGATAGAGAGAAATCTTATACATTTGATAAGCATCATCGCAATGCAGAACGTATAGAGTTTCTCTCTGTCGTTCGAAATGACAAGCCGGATTGTATTTACACTACTGCCGTGTTAACTTCCGCTCTTTAATCTTCGCAAGTTCTCCCTTTAATTTTTCTATTTCAACTTTGCCGGCGCCATTGGTTTCGGCCAGGTTAAGAGCTGTGGCTTCGGTAGATTGGGCTTCGCCGTAAAACTCCATGGCGTAAAGCAGGTGGGCCAGGGTATCGTAATAATTGTAGCGTGGATCTAACGCTATAGATCTTTTGCTCCACAGTATGGCTTTCGATAAATAGTTTTGGTTGGTAGTACCCAGGCTATAATATTGCCAGGCTGCATTGTTAAGGGCCATTGCCGTGCCATTTGCCGGACCGCCCATGGATGCGCTTTGAACGACGATAGTTTTACGAACGTAGCGTTTTGTGGAGTCAGGGCCGGTAAGTGTGGTTACACTGTCGGGTAAATGTGCCAGTGCAGCTTTACGGGCGTTCTCAAAATTAATCTGCTCTTTACGTTTGGCCGAGTCGGCGCTGATGTTCATGTAATAACCATCGTAAAAATAAGTTGCCTGGCGGTAATATGATCCAGTATCTTTTACGCTGATATAGTAACCCAGCATCCTGCTTTGCGATGCCATGGCCGCCTGCCGGTAATTGTTGCGCCAGGTACCGGCCACATAGTTAGCGCCCTGTTGGGCCATATTCGCATCTTTGCGCTTAACGGCTTCGTTAATGGTGTTGCCAACAATCCGGTCGTTAATGGCGGTGCGCAACGCAACAGGTTCCGATTTGTAAATGCTGTCGAATATTTTACGGTTGGTTAAGCAAAGGTTATAAGCTTTGCCGTAAGCGTAAGGCCCGGCTTTAAGAATGAATAACACCTCGTTATAATCCTGCAACGATTTAATGGTGATCTGATCCACATACTCGTCAATCAGTTTGGCATTATCATAAATGCCCATGTTCATCCGCAGGTTAATATATTCTTTGATCGATTCGGCAGTTTTATTGCCCAGCAGGTATTGCGCCTCGTAATTGCTTACGGTTTTGCCGGATGATTGAGCCGTTAAAGCGGCTTCACCCATGTTAAGGTACTTTTGAATCTCGATAGAGTTACCAGCCTCTTTATAAACCAGGTTGTTATGGCTATCAATAAACAGGTAAGCCGGAAACCTGCTCAACTGGTATTTTTGCCGCAGTGCAGTTGCTGATGGGTCGGTAAAAAGTACGGTATAAGCGACAAAATTTTTATTGTAAAAATCAACCACCTTAGCATCATCAAGCGCCGAACGATAGACGAATTTATTTACCCCCGGAGGATTTACTGGCGGGATTGGTGTGGTCAAAACTACCAGCAGCAATTTTTTTTCGGCCGCTGCTTTTTCAAAAGCGCCGTCAAATGTTTTTTGATAATTTATTTTTTGACTGAAAGCTGTAGCAGACAGCAAAAGCCCGGCAAGGCTCAGGATAGTTTTTTTGATTAGTTTAGGTATCATATCGTTGGCGAAAATCTAATGCAACTTAGGTAAAAACCGTTTGCGCTGCAATAATATTTTAAGATGTAATTGTGAGGAACGTTTCGGTGACTACTTAAACTTGCCCCAAATAAACTTCCGTTTGATATTCCACATTAACGGTTCCGTTTACCTGGTGCTTGCTGAAAATAGCTTTCAACTTTTCCAGGAATAATCCACCCTCAACCGTTTCCTGCGCGGGGACGTAGGATGATGAAAACGCGCGACCAATCAATCCAGCCTCGTCAAATACCTGCACGTTGGGGAAGCGGGTTAACGTGTATTTGCCATCTTTAAAAAATGCGCTAAAATCGGCATCGGTTAAATTTTGATGATTTACGCGTTTATAATCGCTGGCCTGCTGTTGCAGTAATAGCTCATAGTCTATCGAAAATTCATCAATCTCCACCTGCCGGTTATTCCAGATTAGGGCCGTCAGTCCACTGGGCTTCAAAATCCGGGCAAACTCAGCTTTGCATTGCTGCGCATCAAACCAATGGAAGGCCTGCGCGCAAACAATCATATCCATACTGTTTGATGGAAGTATAGTGCTTTCGGCAGTGCCTTTTACGCTATGGTAGTTTGGGTTATTGCCTAAAGTATCGTCGGCTGCGTTGCGCATAGCATCATTGGGCTCAACGGCATAAACGGTAAAGCCCTCGTCAAGCAACAGTTCGGTAAAGATCCCCGTGCCTGAACCAATATCGGCAATTACCCAATCTGCGGTAAGGCTGCCCTTATCGCGCAGCAACTCAATAACTCCTTTTGGATACCCCGGTCGGTATTTGGCATAGTTATCAACCCTGTTTGAAAATCGCTGGGTAGAATCAGGCATAAATTTGATTTATATACTGATATAATAACTCGCATCAAACACGTGACCGTGAGCTAATTTTTGAATGCCCGGTTTGTCTTTAAACTCTACCGGTCCGCCAGCCATATCGGCATGACCCAGCCAGGGTTCAATGCAAACAAAATCGGCGCCGGGTTTGGCCCAAATTCCTAAGTAAGGGAAATGCGGGAACTGCACCGAAATGCTTTCATCGTGCTTATGACTACGGATGGTGATCTGCCGCGATTTCATATGCATAAACACCAATGCATCGTTGGCAAACAAATCTTTGGTCAGGGGTAGGGTACGATCTTTTAATTTCAAAGGCTTGGTTTCGCCGCTGAAGAAACCGTCGGATGCCAGCAAGTGCTCTTCTAAAGGTTCCTCGGTTTCAAATTCAAGGTAGTAATCTTCGTACTGCTCGCCCGCGTTAAAGGGAACGTTAAATGCGGGGTGACCACCTACCGAGAAGTAAATGGTTCCGCTATCCAGGTTAATTACTTTATAGGTGATGCGCAGGGCATTATCAATCAGATCGTAAATGATATGGAAATCATACTTGAACGGATACATGGCCAAGGTATGTTCACTCCACGGCAGCGAAAATTTGGCATGCGTGGGATTAGTCTCCAGTATCAAAAAATCCGAGGTACGGGCAAAGCCGTGACGCGGGGGCATATCATAAGTTTTGCCATCAACCAAAATCTGGCTGTTGGTAACCTGGCCTACCACCGGGAACAGGTTAGGGGCATGCCATGGCCAGGCATCGCCCTGCCACATCAGCTCTTTGCCGGTTTCTTTGTTAATCAGTGAAGATAATTGTGCGCCCTTATTGTCGATAGCCGCTTTTAAAAATTCGTTTTCGATAATGATCATACCAAAAGGTTTATGTCGGAATTATCAAATATCAACACTTTAATTTTAATCCAGTTTCTTTTTCTTTTCCAAAACTAAAAAGGCGCTGCGTTTAGGGGCCGGCATTACAGAATCCTCGCCTTTTACGTATTTCCAGATCACCTCGTTCAGATCCAGATCAGGTGCTTCATCTTCTTCTGCCAAATCAAAGGCTGCCGAACGGCGACTGCTCTCGTTATTGGCTACGTTTTTCTGTTCCAGATCTACCTCGGCAGCGACTGATTTATATGGGGTGAAGTCGGGGGTGCTGGTAAAACAATCGTATAAAGGCATGGCGGCAGCATCATACTGGCTCATCGGCGGTAAGCCTAAGATAAGCTCCATAGTACGCAATACGCCCGATGTAGAGTACATGCCATGCACCACGGCTTTGCGCTTAGCATAGGGGCTTACTACATAAACCGGCGAGCGGTGCGCATCCACATGGTCCGGGCCGTTTTGGGCATCATCTTCTAAAATAAATACCGCCGATTCTTTCCAGATGGAACTGTGCGATAAATGCTCAAGGAATTTACCAACCGCCAAATCATTATCAGCAACGGCTGCTATCGGCGAGATTTTGCCTTTGGCCTGGCCGCTGGTATGGTCGTTACCCAAACGCACGGTACTGAATTGCGGCACGGCATTTATCCGCAGCAGCGAATCAAAATCGTGTTCCCAAACTTCCTCGCGGTATACGTCTTTAATCGCTAAATTAAACCCCGGCGTTTTAGTGCAAACATGGTCAATCAGCGATTTAATATTAGGTTTTCCGCCCTCGGCAAACTCGCCGTAGCTGCGGTAGCTTACGCCGCCGCGCTGGCAGTAATCCCAAATGTAACCGTCCTTAGGATCGGCAGCGCGGCGGTTACCTTCGCCTTCGTAAGCGCCACCACGGCCTCCGTAGCTGGTAGGCCAAATTTTCTCCACAAAGTCGGTAGCGTAGGCGGCCATACTCCAAAGGTGACCGTCCATACTAACTTCGGCATCTACATAAAAGTTATCAGCCAGTACAAAATCGTTCACCACTTTATGCAGGTTAGGCGTAACCTTGCGCGGGAAGATACACAGCGCACTATCACCATTTCCCTGCGGTACATCGCCCAAAACCTGATCGTAAGTGCGGTTTTCTTTGATGATGTAAAACACGTATTTGATAGGCGACTTATCACCCTTTTTACGCGGGATAGGATTGCCCGCCAGGCCGTCAGCTACTTTTTCTTTTGCATCGGTAAACGCGGTATTGGCGTAAACCTGATCGGTGTATTTTTTTAATTGGGCAGCATCAGGTGCATCGATAAACGACATGGTGCCTTTAAACAAACCGCCAATGTATTGCTCGCGGCTATTGGTCGAACCAATATGGTGACCGCTATTATCGGTCTTGCTCAACGGCTGCGGCCCGTTAGGGTTAGCCATAGAAGTAAAGCCTTTTCCGTTTGATACGATGATTTGGTTGCCCAGCGTTTTCACATTGGTAGGGTACCAGCCTACCGGGATAAAACCACGGCTTTGGCTGGTGCCGGGTTTGCTGATATCGAAAACGGCCAGGCAGTTGTTGTCTGCATTGGCAATGTAAAGCGTCTTTTCATCAGGAGATAAGGCCAGACCGTTGGTGGTAGAACCAGTTAGTTTGGTTGGATACAAAGCGGTTGATACGGTCTCAATAACCTTATCTTTTTTTGTGTCGATAAGAGATACACTATTGTCATTGGCGTTAGCCACAAATAACAGGGAACCTTTTTTATTGATGAGCAACTCGTTAGGGTGATTGCCTACTTTAATGGTTTGTTCGATATGGTCGGTCTCGGTGCTGTAAACGGCAACGCCCTCGCCACCCCAAAGGGAGATGTAAAGTTTTTTTTCGTCGGGCGATAGGATGCAGCTATAAGCTTCGGCAGCCAGTTTAACCGTGCTGGTTACTTTTTTTGTAGCGGGATCAATTACATATAAGGTGTTGTCCTCTTTAGTAACGGTGTACAGTGTCTTATTATCCTTAGTTACGGCTATGCCGGTGGTACAGATCTTGTTTTTGGGCCAGGGCAAACCTAAACGGATGGTATCGGCCTTGCCTAATTTATTATCGGCAATGGGGTATACCACAATGCAGTTATTATTACCGCCGCCGGCATAAAGTTTCGATTCATCTTTACTGAAAGCAATGCCGTACCACGATTTATCAATCACCCGGCTATCCAGCAGGCTTTGACTTTTGGCATCAATAAGTTGTACCGATTGGGTGCTTTGGCCGTTATTGGTCACCGCCATGTACTTGCCCGATGACGAGATCTGGATATTCAGGGGTAAATCGCCAAGGGGTAAGGAGTTATGTCCCGCCGGACTTAATTTCCAGCCGTTGGGCAATAAAACCTGGTTGGTATTGTTGATTTTGCCCGGAGTTTGGGCATTGCTGAATTGAAACAGGCAAAGTAATGCCGCTGCCGTTAAGCTAAGTTTTTGCATTGGTGAACTAATAGTTTACTCAAAGCTAAGAATAATGGCGGGATTGTGAGGGGGCTTAACGTAAACTTAACACAACTCACCCCTCCCGGCTCCCCGAAAGGGAGGAGCCAATGACGTAAATGCAATTCAATTTACCTTCAAAACCGATCTAATCACCGAATCCTTTTGTGCCTGCGTTAGCTTGTAGTTGAATTTAAACAATGCGCCTTCAAAATCCCCGTAAGATGGGTTGGGGATAACGATATACCGGCTGCCAAATTCTTTCATCAATTTTTGGGTTGCTGCTGTGCGCGATTCTTCGTTAGGGTGATTATCATACAGCGCATCGAAATCGGCCAGGTTATCGCCACAAAGCAATACGATATTATATTTCTTCAGAACTAACTGTCGTCGTGCTTCCTTGCTTGATGAGGTGGTTTTTAACAGCAAATGCGTGTCATCGGCAAACGGCAGATTAAAAGCTTTTAGATTTTTTAGCGTTCCGGTGCGTTCGTCCTCATCGCGGTTGGTGATGTAGAAAACGGTTACGCCCTTTTTGGCGGCATATTTAAAAAACGCGGCGGCACCCGGCACGGTATCGGCTATGCCTTTGGCGGTCCAGCTTTTCCATGCTTTGGCGTCAAACTCCTGGTTATTGATGGCTGCGCGTACATCTTCAGGGCTGTTATCCAGCAGGGTTTCGTCTAAATCGGTAACTACGGCTAATGGTTTTTTGCCTTTGTGTTTAACGGCTTCGTCTACGCGGAGTTTGGCAATGTTATAGGCTTGGTAACAAAGGGCTTTGTATTCGGCGGCCCGTTGCTGATATAAGGATGCCCAAACCTTACCAGCGTTGGCTGTTGATAAGTTTGGCGTTTGTGAAAACGATTTTAAAGCGCAGCAAAGCAAGGCCACGCAAATGCTTATTTTAATTTTCATAAAGATGGTTTGATGACGGACAAAGATCCGTTAATAATGATAAACCGCGGCAGTTTTTTCCTGTAAAGTTTGTGCCATCAGCTCTTCCACAAAGGTAGAAGGCTCGGTTCCTACCATGCGGGCAGCCTGCTCAATCGTCAGCTTGCCCATGTCGTATAAGCGGGTAGCCGCAGCCGTTAAAACATCCTTTTCGGATAGGATAAGGCCCTCAGGAAGAGTGATTTTTAGCGCTTGCATAAAGCGAATATACATTAATTTCATTAATGCAAAAGTTTTCGACAAATTTTTTCCACAATTGTGCAATTACACCTTTGGTTTAAACTTAATCGGGGAGGGGTAAATAATCTTCGTTTAACGATTGTACGATCATCATTTTAAGCAAAACCTTTGCGTAAATGGCATATTACAGCTATATTTATTTTCAACCTTTGTATCAGCCTTATGAGATTTTCCTGCCGGGTGTTGGCCCAATTATTTGTGTGTTTATTGTTAATAAATACCGCCATGGGGCAGGTAACCGGTACTGGTATCGATTCAATAACAAAGCATCTTAACCTATACGCTAAAACATCGAAGCCGAAATTATTCACCCATCTTGATAAAACTGTTTACGTTAATAACGAGACCGGTTGGTTTACCGCCTATCTGTTAAATGCTGCCGAAAATTTGTCCAAACACCAGGTTTTGGCCGTTAGCCTGGTAAACAATAATGATCAAACTATAGCTGCCGAAAGTAAATTCCCCATGGCCGAAGGTATTGCTTATGGCACGCTCACTGTTCCAGATACCATACCACCTGGCAATTACAGTTTTATAGCTCAAACCAATATAATGGATGGCAACGGCAAGCCCAACGCGCTTTTTATACAACCCGTTACCATTAAATCGGCCCTGCAAACATCGTTCAATGCCGATATGATTTTAGATACCCTGTATAAAGACCCAACCAACGCCCGGGTTATGATTAACGTGCGTGGACAAGCCGGTCCGCTTAATGGTGCTACTATCAATTACTTGTTAGGTAAAGACAAAAAAACGCGTTTTGAAGGTGCAGGTAAAACCAATGTTTTAGGCAGCTATATTTTGATGATCCCTAAAGACCGGATTAACGCCGTGCAGCATAAACTGGAAGTGCAGATAAAATTAGGAAAAGAAGTAAAGAATCTCCGCTTAGAGATGCCGGTTAAACAATCCAATCCTGACGTTAAATTTTATCCCGAAGGCGGGCATTTAATAGCCGGATTAACTAACCGGGTAGGGTGGGAAGTTAAAACACCCGGTGGCGCTGCTGTTAAAACGCAAGGAATTTTATTTGCTAATAATAAACCGATAGATACGCTTGAAACCGACAGTTACGGCATGGGGCAATTTGCAGTCATTCCGCAATTAGGCGTTAATTATACTGTTAAACTAATGCAGGATAAGCCGGTTGACTTGACCTATAATTTGCCTGCTGCGTTGCCAAATGGTTTAATTATTAAAGTTAGCGATGCCTTGGCCGAAGATACGCTGAAAGCAAGAATGGCAACGGTGCAGTCGGGTAAGTTTACTTTGGTAGTGCATAATTATAAGCAAATTTTCCTCACTACTGTGTTCGATGCCAACCACGTTGGCCGTAACTTTAAATTAGACCTTACCGACGTACCGCGTGGCATTAACGCAATTACGATATTAGATAGCCTTGATCGTCCGGTTACCGAGCGGATCTTTTTTGCCCATTACAATCAAAAGCCCGCTATTGAGATCGGGGTAGATGATAACCAGCCGCAGCCGAGGCAAAAAGTAACTGTAAAACTTAGATTAAATGGTAGTGACAAAAAGGATGCCCTTGGATTGGTGTCGATAGCCTGTGCACAGGACAGCCGGTTTGAGGTAAAGAAGAGTAACAATATCGAAAGCTTTGTTTACCTGCAAAGCGAGCTGGATAACCTGCCCATTAAAGATAATTTAATGGGTAACGCCGAACCTGATCATCAATACTTAAATGAACTACTGCTGATACGTGGATGGAGCAAGTACAACTGGCCTGATATGATGAAAACATCCGTCGCCGATACCATTAAAACACACAGTGAACTGAACTATAGCGGTACTGTTACTTATGTGGGCAAGCCGATAAAAAAAGGAGTAGCAGTTATTATGGTAAAGGATACTGCCAATGTATCGGTATTAAACACCGATGCCAAAGGACATTTTGTGATGACGAGCGAAGATGTAATGAAGCAGACTGAAAAAAATATCGGCCTGATTGTAAACGGGACAAGTGATCTGTACGCTATTGCTTTGACTGATCCCTACCTGGCGGTACAGAAAGAGATCGGTAAAACCATTGAGCCTTTTATGTTCGATCAACCGATAGCTAACGATACCCGCGAATTTGCATTGAGTGGCTCTAACAAGGTTACTAACTTACGCGAAGTAAAGGTAAAAGGATCGACAGAGGATGAGTTGTTTGGGGTTAACCATTTAAGAGGGGCCAATGCTTGCGGCGATTACGTTTGCCCGTATCACATACTTAATTGCCCTAATCACGTTAATGATCTTGGTAACAGGGCACCTAAAAAAGGCGAACTCGTAATGTCGGTAGAAGTAGGGCATGCCATTACTTATAATGGATGCGTAGTTCCTGAAAAAAAGATTGGCATGACGCTTTTTAGCGGCATCAGCTTCGCTAAGGAATATTACGGTTCAGATTATTCAACCGTTAGCGGTACCGCGCCCGATTATATTTCAACCATTTACTGGAAGCATAGCGTAAAATTAAAGGCAGGCGAAGAGGTGAACCTTTCTTTTTACACCAGCGATATCACCGGCAAATTCAGGATAGTAGTGCAGGGCATCACTAACGAGGATGTGATTTATGGCGAAACTTTTTTCAACGTAAATAAACCATCTGCAAAATAACAAGTCAATATCATTACTTTTATCTACACCAATTAAAAACCTAACATCTGCCACATCATGCTGAAGCTAAGCGTTCGCCTATCGGTTAGTTTATTTTTAATGCTGCTGTTTGGCAATGGTGCCCGCGCGCAATTATTGCCCGGGTACACAGATACTCTTTCGCAACGGGCCGATTGGTACGGTAAATTGAAAGCGGCCCCGGTACTGTTTGCCCATATAGATAAAACGGTATACGTAAATAACGAGACCATTTGGTTTGCGGCTTATCTGCTAAGTCCGGGTAATAGTCTGACTAATCACCAGGTAATTTCAGTGAGCCTGGTTAATAATAACACCCAAAACGTGGTGGCCGAGGCAAAATTCCCAATGCTGGGTTTCGCACATGGCAGTCTGCTTATTCCTGATACTATTCCGCCGGGCAATTACAGTTTTGTGGCCATAAGTAATTTAACGTTTAACGGTAAGCCTAACCTGCGTTTTGTGCAGTCGCTAACCATTAAAACACCGGTACAGCCGCCGTTTAGTGTCAGCCTTACTTTGGATACCCTTTATAAAAGTCCGTTAAACACCCGTATCCTGCTTACCGCCCGCGATAGCAAAGGCCCTTTGGATGGTGCCGCCATCAACTACTTTTTAGGTAAAGATAAAAACATGCGGGTAACCGGCCAGGCCAAAACCAATGTGCTGGGCAGTTACACGCTACTGATCCCTAAAGATCATATTAATAACGCGCAGCATAGTTTAGAGGTACAGGTAAAATCAAACAAAATAGTAAAAACCATTAACCTCGATATCCCAGTTAAAAAGCAAATTAATGATGTAAAGTTTTATCCCGAAGGCGGCTACATGGTCTCGGCTTTGGTAGGGCGGGTTAATTGGGAGGCTAAAACACCCGGCGGTACGGCTATCAAAGCCACGGCCTTGCTATATGCGGATAATAAGGTAGTGGATACCATACAAACCGATAGTTACGGCTTAGGCCATTTTTACATCAGGCCACTATCTAACAAAACCTATACCGCCAAACTGCTGCATGTTAAAAATGATGATGTGGTTTACCAGTTACCCAAAGTATTGCCGGCGGGCTTCACGGTACACGTAGCCGATGCCATTGCCGACGATACGCTTAAAATGAATTTTAAAAGCAGCTTTGCCGGTAAGTTTACCATGCTGGTGCATAACTATAGACAGATCTTTGCATCGGTTGATATTGATGCCAATAAAACCGGGCGTAACTTTAAAATTGCCCTGGCCGGTATCCCAAGGGGATTGAATACCATCACTATCCTTGATGGCCTTAAACGCCCCCTGGCCGAACATTTGTTTTTTGCGCACTATAATCAAAAACCGGGTATAGGTATTAGTGTGGATGATCAGCAACCCGGCTTACGGCAAAAGATAAGTTTAAAGCTAAAACTCAGGCCAACCGGGGCTAAAGATGCAAAGGCCCTGGTATCGGTAGCGGTGGTGCAGGATAACCGCTTTGAGATTAAAAAGAGTAACAACATCGAACAATACTACTACCTGCAAAACGAGTTGGACAACCTGCCTGTTAAAGACAATTTAATGGGCACCGCAGATGCAGACCGGAATTATCTGAATGATTTACTATCGGTACGCGGATGGACAAAATATAGCTGGCTGGATATGCTGCAAACCAAAGCTGCCGATACCTTAAAGGTTTACGATAACCTGTTTATGGGCGGTACGGTAACCCGCTATGGCGATTCGCTTAAAAAGCCGGTGCAGTTGCTGGTAGTTAAAGATTCATCTGCGATGATACTCGTTTCTACTACCGAACGGGGCAAGTTTGATTTGAGCAACAACGATATTTTTGTGCGCAAAAGCGATAACCGCATCCGCATGCGCGAATCTGCCGACCCAACGGCTTACACCATTAACATCAGCGATCCTTACCTTGAATCGCATAAAAGCATTGCCAAAGCCATTGAACCTGCACTGTTCGATCCGCCGGTTACCCAGGATACTAAGGAATTTGTGTTTGCTGCTTTAAAACCCGGTCGCAATTTGCGCGAGGTGAAAATTAAGGGAGTATCCAATAAAATCATTTACGGCACTAACGAGTGTGGTGATTACGTATGCCGGTTTGGGATTTTGAATTGCTATAATCACCCGGCCGAATTGGATAACCGCGTGCCGCAAATTGGTGAAATGCTGCGCGAAGCAGGGGGCGCCGGACTAATTAAATATGCCGGTTGCGGATCGGGCGGGAAGGTGAAACCGGGGATGATTGTTTTTAAAGGAATTTACAATGCTAAAGAATACTACGGCGCCGACTATAAACTGTTGGACCCGTTGGAACCCGATTATCTTTCTACCGTATTTTGGAAACACGATGTGATGTTGAGCGCTGATAAGGAAGAAGTGCTTTCTTTTTACACCAGCGATATCACCGGCAAATTCAGGATAGTGGTGCAGGGCGTTACCCAAAACGATGTGGTTTATGGCGAAACCAGCTTTGAAGTGCAGAAAAAAAAGACGCCATAAAGCAATCGTTCACTAATATTTTAGATGTTTTAACGTTAATTAATAAATTATTGTCAATTTTACAGTTATTAATTAATCCCGTCTAAAATGCTCTTAAACAAGGCCGATATACGCCGCAGGTTACTGCCCTTATTTTTGTTTTCTATTCTGTTTAGCGCAGCAAGCTACGCACAGCAACCGCGCACCATTGCCGATTTTGATAAAGGCTGGAGTTTTCATTTAGGTGATATCCCCGGTGCGCAAAATAAACCGGCTGATAAAGCCTGGCGACAGCTGAACCTCCCGCACGATTGGAGCATTGAAGGCGAATTTAACAAAGATAACCCCGCCACCCCCGAAGGCGGCGCATTGCCGGGCGGCATTGGCTGGTATGCTAAAACCTTCACCGTGCCGGCAACAGCTAAAGGCAAGCAGGTTTACATTGCGTTTGATGGCGTATATCAAAAAAGCACGGTATGGATTAACGGGCATCAACTGGGCTTCAGGCCTAACGGATATATTTCTTTCCGATACGATATGACGCCTTACCTAAAATACGGCGCATCAAATACCATCGCCGTAAAGGCGGATAACTCGGTTCAGCCAAATTCGCGCTGGTATTCGGGTTCGGGCATTTACCGGAATGTATGGCTGATCACCACTAATAAAATGGCGGTAGATGAGTGGGGGACTTACGTTACTACGCCTGAAGTTGGTGCCAATTCGGCCACCGTTAATGTACAGGTGAGCATCAATAATAAAACCGGAGCAGATCAAACGCTAACTGTACAGACGGTTATTTTAGATGCCAATGGTAAACAGGTTGCTATGACAAGCAGTCCGCTGAAAGCAGGCAATACGACAAGTACTGTTAATCAGCAATTGAAGGTAGCATCGCCGGTATTATGGTCTGATACTAACCCTTACTTATATCAAACCGTAACTAAAATATATAACGGCAAAACGCTGACTGATACCTATACCACAAACCTGGGCATCCGTACTTTTAATTTTGATAAGGATAAAGGTTTTTCGTTAAACGGCGTGCGGATGAAGATTCGCGGCGTTTGTTTGCATCATGATTTGGGGAGCCTGGGCGCGGCGCTTACTACCCGTGCTTTGCAGCGACAGTTGGAGATGCTGAAAGAAATGGGCTGTAATGGTATCCGCACCACACATAATCCGCCTTCGCCCGAGTTGCTTGACCTGTGCGATAAAATGGGCTTCATTGTAATGGACGAAGCTTTTGATTGCTGGGAGAAAGCTAAAAAGCCGTACGATTACAGCGTGTACTTTAAAGAGTGGCACAAACGCGATCTGGAAGACCAGGTGCTCCGCGACCGTAACCACCCAAGCGTGATGATCTGGAGCATCGGTAACGAAATCCCCGAACAAGGATATCCATCGGGTACAGCCATCGCTAAAGAACTGGCCGGCATTGTACGCAATTTAGATGTAACGCGCCCTATCACCACCGCTAACGATCATCCTGATACCAGCAACTATATCATTAAATCGGGCGCGTTAGATTTGATTGGTTATAACTATCACCACAGAGATTATCCGGGCTTTCAAACTCGTTTCCCGGGTAAGATCTTTATCGGCAGCGAAACAACTTCGGGTTTAGAGACTCGCGGCTATTACGATATGCCTGCCAAAAATCCGGATAGCATCCGTCGCTGGCCAGTTAACGAAAACTATAAGGACTATGTAAATATGAACGCCGATAATACGGTATCCGCTTATGATAATGTATCGGCCCCGTGGTCATCTACGCATGAGGAGAGCTGGAAACCGGTTAAAAAGTACGATTTCCTTTCGGGGATGTTTGTTTGGACCGGCTTTGATTACATGGGCGAACCTACGCCATACACCTGGCCATCGCGCAGTTCGTATTTCGGAATTATTGACCTGGCGGGCTTCCCTAAAGATGTTTATTACATGTACCAAAGCGAGTGGACCAATAAAACGGTATTGCACATTCTACCGCATTGGAACTGGTCCAAAGGTAAAAATGTTTATGTGTGGGTTTATTATAATCATGCCGATGAAGTAGAGCTTTTCCTGAACGGAAAATCGTTAGGTAAAAAAGCCAAACAGGAAGATGATCTGCACATTGCCTGGAAGGTACCCTTTGAGCCGGGAACACTAAAAGCTATATCCTACAAAAACGGAAAAGTAGTTGCCCAAACCGAAACCCATACCGCCGGCAAGCCTGCCAAAATTGAATTGGTAGCTGATAGAAAAGTAATCGGTGCTGATGGTAAAGATCTATCGTTCGTCACCGTAAGGATTTTGGATAAAGACGGCAACATTGTACCCGATGCCGATAATAAAGTGAACTTTAAAGTGAACGGCAGCGCCTTCATTGCATCGGTAGATAACGGCGACCCGGTAAGCCACGATCCGTTTAAAGCCACGTATCGCAAAGCGTTCCATGGTTTGGCGATGGCCATATTACAATCCAACCAAACCAAAGGGGTTATTACGTTTAGCGCTACTGCTGATGGGTTAGCACCTGCAACATTGACTTTACAGGCGAAGTAGCGAAGGGATGGAGATATAGCAGATATGATAGGAAAAGGCCTGTCAGTCTGAGCTTAGTCGAAGACTGGTGCGGAGAGGCCTGCACGCCACGCTTCGACTACGCTCTGCGTGACATGCCCTCTTGGAAAGTCTGCCACGATAGTCAAGAACTATCTCCTGACCATAGGAAAAATCCAACATCTCGCATAACCGTTAAAGTTGCTGCTATTCATAGCACTCATCTTATTTTTAGATCCTTCGCTATCGCTCAGGATGACAATAAGAATGGAATAATATCGTGATAATCGGCAATAAATCTTACCGAAAGCCAAAAAGGCCGCCTCGCAAATGTGCAAGGCGGCCTCTGTTATTTGGTACAAAAAGAGTGTCGATTAAACCTCTTTTGCCGGGTTACGGTAGTAAACTTTATCCTCTAAAAACTCTTGAATAGCTACTAACGATGGTTTTGGTAAACGCTCGTAGTGTTTAGATATTTCAATTTGTTCGCGGTTTTCAAACACCTCTTCCAGGTTATCGTTTGATGATGCAAACTCAGAAAGTTTTTGGTGCAACTCTTCTTTAATGTTATTAGAAATCTGGTTAGCCCTTTTTGCAATAATCACCAACGACTCGTAAATGTTTTCGGTTTTAACGTCCAATTCACGTAAATCGCGGGTAATGGTGCTGCTGGCTGCAGTTGGTTTATTAACAACGTTTGTCATATCTTAATTTATCAATTATTCGTTTGGTATTTTCTGGCTTTGCTGCTTTTCAGATGGCAGCGATGTTTTAACAGTAGTATCTTTAGCAGCCCGTTCCTGAGCGCGTTTTACGTTTGCGTTGATTTCAGCTACAGCAAGTTTAGCATCTTTAATGCCGGTGCCGCTTTCTTTTTTATACGTGTTAACCTCTTTCAGGTACTTGCTTGATGGATATTTATCAATAAACTGATCAGCGTAAGTGATAGTTTGGGTGTAACGATCTTCTTGTTTAAACTCGTTACTGTTTTTAGCGTATAAATATTGCGACTGGATGATTAAATACTCCATTTCTTCGGCATATTTGGTATCCGGGTAATCGCGAAGGGCGTTATTAAAAGCAATAACGGCCGACTGGTAATCTAAAATAGTTAAATACAGCTTGGCATTAGCGTATGATTTTTGCTCCATCTTGTCGCGCAAATCCTGAATCAGTTTGCTGGCCTCAGCTACACGATCGCTTTTAGGATACAAGTTGATGAACAACTGCAACGACTCTACAGCTTTACCGGTATTCTCCTGATCAAGTGTGTAGTTTGGCGAATCAAGATAGAAACAATAAGCGGCCATAAAACGGCACTCTTCAGCGTGCTGATTGTTCTGATAAGTATCGGCAAAGTTTTTAAACTGGTAACGTGCTGATGTGTAATCTTTTAACCTGTAGTTGGTATAAGCGTAGTAATAAAACAAATCAGCTGCCGACTCCTGACCACGGTAGCGTTGTGCCACATCGTCAAAAAGTTCCAGCGCTTTGCTGTAGTCTTTTTTATTGTAAAGTCTAACCGCTTCCTGGTATTTTTTGGCGTAGTCGTTACTGGCTTTTATCTTTTCAAATTTACTTTTGCATGCACCTATAGCTACAAAAATAAAGGCCAGTAAACTAAAAAATACGAGACGTTGTCTTTTAAACATTTTGCAAAGATAATGATTAATGTAAATGCAGTCAATTATTTATTTGATTGCGAAGATAGAACGTATAAAACCGTCAATAGTATATCCGCGCTGCATTTAACATCTTTTAACAGTACGCAGTTTTCAGTATGCAGTTTTCAGTTGCTAATCAGCAGCGATAAAGGAGGACACCTTAAAAGCGATATCCGTTGCGCACTGCAAACTGCCCACTGCAAGCTGCTTACTGCTTACTAACTTTCGGATGTTCACTCACATACTCGTATAACTGCGTGCCGGTCAGTAAAAAGGCGCCTACGCCGTAAACTTCGGTACTGTTGAAGTCAACACTATCTGGGGCGGCGCCTATGCGTTGTACATAGCCTAACATGCCATCCGGATGGATAGAGGTGGTTAACGCCGACCAGGCTTTTTTTACTACCGGCCAGTAAGTTTTTTCGTCTATCAATTTATGATTCAGTCCCCACAAAATAGCGTAGCAGTAAAAGCCTGTGCCGCTGGTCTCTTTCGGCGGATAGCTTTCCGGATCTAACAACGAGGCATGCCAGCTGCCATCGACCTGTTGTATGGAAGCTACTTTGGCAATCATATCTTTATACTGGGCTTCAAATTTTTTCCTTTCGGGATAGTTGGATGGCATATTATCCAGCACCCTAACCAGGCCGCCCAAAACCCAGCCGTTGCCCCTCGACCAAAATACCTTCTGACCGTTCTTTTCCTTCTTCTGCAAAAAGCTGCCATCGCGAAAGTACAGGTGCTCGTCGTTATCGTACAGGTAGTCGGTAGTTTTAGCCCAAAGTTTAGTAGCTGTTTGCAGGTATTTCGGGTCGCCGGTGGCGGTGCTGAGGTAGCTGAGCGCAGTCGGCCCCATAAACAGGGCATCGCACCAGGCCCACTCGCGCGATTGGATCTTGTTCTTCCACTCTAACGATTCATCGTGCGGTTTAGCTACAATGCTATCGGCGAGCAGAATAAATGGCGCTATCATCTTTTTATCCTTGTACCTGGTATACAACAGCGAGTAAGTTTGCCCGATGCAGTAATCATCGGCCATAAAGCGGTCGCGGCCGGTATTCCAGTTCAGGCTGTTGCCTACACCTACCAAAAAATCAATATACTTTTGGTTACCCGGCATGTTACCAAGCGCGTAAATGCCGGTATAGGCAGCGGCGTTGGTCCAGTCTACCTTGGGGTGTTTAAAGCCGGTAGTGTTCCAGGCGTTTAGCTGCCAGTCGGCCACGCGGTACATGGTATTTAAAATATATTCTTTTTGCAGGGACGAGTCTACGACCATACTTGAGTGTCTGTCGGTTACAGCTGCATTAGCCGCCGACGCGCAAAAAAGCAAAGCCGCGCCCGCTGTCGAAAGCATTTTGGTTTTTAAGGATAACATAGGTTACATAATTGGTATGCCGACTAAATTAGGCAATATTCGGGAAAGACGAAATAGGCTGATTTTTAAACTTACGGCAGGCCAAACATTTCCCGGCTTTCTGTCTTATTATCATAACCAAAATCAACAAACCATATGAACAAATCAATCGGCGTTATTTTACTGGTAGTAGGCATTATTATGCTTGTTTACGGCGACTTTACCTATACCAAAAAAGAAAAGGTAATTGATGCCGGACCTATCCAGGTATCGGCTGATAAACAGCATACCGTAAACTGGCCGCCTTATGCAGGTGGGATCTTAGTTGTTGGCGGCATTGTGTTGCTGCTGGTCGGTAAAAAGAAATAAGCCGGGTTTTACTTAGGGATAGAAATGTAAAAAGTGGTGCCAACACCTAAGGTTGATGTTAAATGAATGCTGCCATTTAACGCTTTTACCAGTTCCTTCACGGTAGATAGGCCAATGCCTGATCCTTGCTTATCAAAACGGTCGGCTTGTTTCAATGTGAAGTTATTGTCGAATACCCTTTCGTGATATTCGGTTGCAATCCCCTTGCCGTTATCTTCTACTTCAAATTTATAGCTGTCCTCATCGTAAATAAGGCGAATGTTGATAATACCTTCTTCTTTATCATTATAGCGGATGGCATTGGTGAGCAGATTAGCAAATACTTGCTCTAAGGCTACAACTGAAGCATAAACCTGGTACCCATCGGCAGGGAGATTGATGCGGAAATTAGCCGGAACGTTGATTGAGCCGATAACCTGACTTAACAGATCATTCAAATTAACACGGATTTTTCTGATTAATAAAGTTTCAGGCGATTTTGAATAGGCCAGCATTTCATCAAGTAGGGTCATTAGCCTTTTGGTAGATGAGATGTTGAGGTCAATCAATTTTTCGCAACCTGCATCGTCCATCTTTTTTAACCGCATTTGTAATGATTGCGATGAAAGCAGCATACTGCTCAACGGGTTTTTAATATCATGCGCTGCCATTGCGGCAAACTTTTCGATAAAGGTGTTTGAGTTTAGCAGCTGACGGTTTAGTTTCTCTAAAGTGAGCGCTTTTCTGCGCAGCTCTAACTTATTAATTACCTGTTTGGCTATAATTTTTAATCCGTCGGTTTGTACAGTGGTCAGCTCCTTATGCTGGTGATCTATCACACATAGCGATCCTAAGGCAAAACCATCCTCGTTAACCAGCGGAACGCCGGCATAAAAAATAACTTTGGTATCTCCCGTTACTAATGGGTTATCAGCAAAGCGTTCATCGCGGGTGGCATCGTTCACCACCATAATTTCCTCAGCTTCAACTATGGCGTGTGCGCAAAAGGATATTTCTTTGGGAGTTTCTTTAGCGGCTAATCCAGTGTGCGATTTAAACCATTGTCTTTTATCATCAACAAGGCTTATTAAAGCAATAGGAGTTTGGCAAATAGCCGATGCCAGGATGGTCAATTCATCAAAATCCTCATCCTCGGCAGTATCTAAAATATTGTATGAATTGAGCGCAGCTAACCTATCAACTTCATTTTTAGGCAGCGGAATTAAAGACATAGATTAAATTAAAATGAGGAAAAAATGAAAACGCCCAAAGGTACCCTTTAAATAATTAGCAATAGGAATTAATTAGTGCAACACGTTGTAAGTGCGCATTTTTACACCATAGCGATTAATTGGCAGGTAAGGCGATATAAAAAGTGGTACCGACATCTACCGTACTATCGAACCATATTTTACCGCCGTGCAGTTTCACAATCCTTTTTGTGATGGACAGGCCTAAACCAAAAGGATGCTCGCCATTGGTGCCTGCCTTTTTAGCAGAAGTAAACATCTCAAAAACCTTTTCTGAATTTTCAGGGGCTATGCCTACGCCATTATCGGCCACCGAAATAATAATTTGATTAGCCTGTTGCTTAATCTGCACCTTTATTTCACCACCCTGGTGACTGAATTTGATGGCGTTGACAATCAGGTTATTAAATACCCGCCACATTTTTTCGTGATTAATGTTGGCGATAACGGAGGTATCCGGGCCGTCGAAAAGGATCTTCTGGCCTTTCTCTTTCGCTTTAAATTGCAATAACTCAACCGAATCGTACAACAGCGATTTCAGATCGAAATTTTGGGTGACAATCTGCTCGTGCTCATCTGTTAAACCTGTGGTCAACAACTCGTTGATCATCTCAATAGAGTGTGTCCCGGTGGTTTCTATCAGCTTCAGCATTTGTTTACTTTCAGCATTATGCTCCTTTTCCATTTGCAGCACGGTCGAGAGGCCGATCATCCCGGCTAACGGATTTCTTAAATCGTGCGCCATTACCTGCATAATGCGGATGTAGTTTTGATTGGCCAGTTCCAACTCGCTCAGGGTTTGCTGTAATTGTTGATTACGCAGTGTAGCCACCGAATAATTTTTGCGTTGCTTTTTTAAATTGCGGTAAACCAGATAAATAATAACGAATGATAGTAAAGCGATAACACCAATACCTACCAGATAAAGCTTTTTAAGTTGATCCTTTTGCGATAGTTCGGTTAATGATCGTTGCTGCTGTATGCCGTCCAACTCGCGCTGTACGTTGAGGCGGTATAGGGTAACTCCTTTTTTATCTAAAGTATCCTTGCTGCTGATGTATTGGTTTAAGTAGTAGAACACGCTATCCCTGCGACCGGTTTTCTCAAGATAGCTGGCGTATAAACGTTTCCAGCGCACATCCGAATCAATATTATCCTTACGATATTTATCCAACAGTTTTTTACTCTGCCCGAAAGATTGATAGGCTGCTGCCAGGTTACCGGTTTGGATGTCCAGATCGGCCAGTTTAATCAGCGGGGGGATACGGGCGCCGTCAATGCCGCGGTCGGGTAAAGCCAGGCATTGGGTTAAGTAATACCTTGCCGAATCCCGCTGACCAAGTTTTAAATATAGGCCGCCTAAGTTATCGTACAATACAGCCAGCGTTGGGTTAACCGCTTCGCGTTTTACCAACTTTGCGGCAAGGGCCTTGTTTAATTCTTTTAACTCGCTGCGATAATAATACCCGGCACTATCTAAAATACCCGATTGCTCGTATGATACGCCCGCATTACTCAAAGCCCCCAGGCGCAAAAAAACGGTTTGGCCATTGGTAGTGGTAACGCAGCTGCCCAGTTTTTTATAACAGGCTAACCAATACCGGGCCGCCAATTTGAAGTTCTTTTGCCAGTAGTAAATCACCCCTAATTGGGTATCTAAATTACCATCATCGCAAACGCCGGTGAGCGGGAGGATCTTTTTTGCCTTATCAAAAAAATCGAGTGCAGTTACGTATTTGCCACTTTTTAAGCACATATTGCCGTGCAAAAGGGTGGCCTGGTAATAACCATCGGGAAACCGATCGATAGTTTCTTTATCCGGAAACAAAGCCAGGGCGCTATCAGCGTAAGCTCTCGACTCTTTACCGCTGCGCGAGTAATACCTTGCCATTAAACTGTAATAGCTGCCTAAAATATTTTTATCATCCGAAATTTGGGGGCGAAGGGAACTAAGCAGGATTAACGATTCAGCGCGCTTGTCAGAAAAGTACAGACTATCAACCCTTCCTAATTGCTTTTTGAAATTTTGATGCTCGCTCCCCGATTTTTGCGAACAGGATGGCAGCAGCGCAATCAGCACTAATACCGTTAAACTGACCTTGCCGATCGGTAGTAATTTGTTCGGGAAATGCATGTATCAGTCGGTAGATGTGGCTGCCGTTTTTAAATAGCAGCCTTTTATCAATGCTGAATATAAGAAAATAAACCGACTAAAGTTTTTTAATTCTTAAATGCGCGACAAATACAGGTTGTAAGTTTATTTTATGAGTTAAAAAAATAAACGATGTGGTAATAAGCGAATTGTTAACGTTTCATGGCTCGGTCCATCTCCAGCTTGGTATCACGCTCTTTCATGGTATCGCGTTTATCAAAGAGTTTTTTACCCTGGCCTAAGCCAATTTCAAGCTTGGCAAAGCCGCGTTCGCTGATAAACAAAGCAAGGGGGACAATGGTAAAGCCTTTTTCCTCGCCTTTGGTTTCCAGTTTTTTAAGCTCTTTTTTATTGAGGAGCAATACCCGGTCGCGTTTTTGCTCGTGGTTGTAGAACGAGCCAAAAGTGTATTCGGCGATGTGCAGGTTACGCACGTACAATTGCCCGCTGATGAACGTGCAGAAAGCATCATTAAGATTAGCCTTACCCTCGCGGATGGCTTTAATCTCTGTACCCAACAGTTTTATCCCGGCCACATATTTATCAGATATGAAGTACTCGAAATACGCCTGTTTATTTTTGATATAGATGTTATCCTTGCTCATCACTTTTTCCTTACGGGATGCAAATATGCGAAAAAAATGCTTGTCTGGCTTCAGTTTATAACTGAAGCCGCGGGATAACGAAAGTTTGTAACTTTCGTGAAGTCACAGACTTCCTTCATCAGTAGGCTTCAGTTATAAACTGAAGCCAGACGGGGGCTTTAATAAGAGAGACACAATTATGTGTCTCTACGAAAATTCCAAATGTAGAGACACATAATTGTGCCTTTTACGCATTACCGTTTTGTCGCCTTCACTATCAGCACCGGTATATTCACATTATGCCGTACCTTATCCACTGTCGAGCCATAGATCAAATCTTTCAGCACCTTATGCCCATGCGATCCCATAACCAGGAAATCTATCTTCTCCTGTTTGACAAAATCCGTAATGGCATTGGCCGGGAAGCCGTAACCAATTTTGGCTGTGGCTTTATAGCCCAGGGTTTTTATCTCTTCGATGTATTTATCCAGGTTATCTACATCGCTTTGGGTTTCGTGGTCCATTACCTCGGTGCCGTGGTAACGTGCGCCGGCGGTTTCCACTACGTGGATAAGGGTATAATGGGCTTTTTTACCACCCTGCATCATAGCGTGACGGATGGAATCGCGATCGTTTTTAGAAAAATCAATAGTGACCCCAATGTGGTGATATGTGATCGGTTCCATCTCATCCAACACTTCAGCCAGGCCATGCGGTACATAATTGGGTGTCTCTTTATACTTAAATATCAACGGGCGAACAAATACATAAACAAGTAGCAGGGCGATAAAAATTACAATGGGCACCACCACAAAATGGATCCAGATATCGCCGGTTTTGCCTGCACCCTTCAGCCAATCGTTCACTTGATCTATCACTAACTTGGCATTTAATGATACGATAAGGATAGCACTGGCCCAGGCGCCAATCTTAGCCCAGATACCTAAAGCAAATTTGCCCATCCGTTTTTTGTCGGATGTAAAATGGATCAGCGGAATAACCGCGAAACCTAATTGCAAACTTAACACCACCTGGCTTAAAATAATCAGATCGCCAAGACCTTGTTCGCCGTAATGCAGGATGGTGAATACAGCCGGGAGGATAGCTAATGCACGGGTCAATAAACGGCGCAACCATGGCTCTATACGCAGGTTAATATGGCCTTCCATAATAATCTGCCCGGCTAATGTACCTGTGATAGTAGAGCTTTGTCCGGATGCAATCAGTGCGATAGCAAAAAGGGTAGGGGCAATAGCTCCAAAAATATGCTCCAGCAGTTTGTAGGCATCCTGAATCTCAGCTACCTGGTAATATCCGTTGCGGAAGAAGGCGCTGGCCGCTAAGATCAATATCGCCGCGTTGACAAAGAAGGCCAGGTTAAGGGCGATAACGGTATCGAACAGGTTAAACTTGATGGAAGTGCGGATCCCTGCGTCGGTACGTTCTATTCTGCGGGTTTGCACCAGCGATGAGTGTAAGTATAAGTTATGCGGCATCACCGTGGCGCCGATAATCCCAATGGCGATATACAGCATTTGCTGATGGATCTTATCGCCGCTGAACAGGTTGCCGGGGATAAAACCTTTGGCCAGTTCCACCAAATCGGGTTTCACAATAAACATCTCTACCAAGAAGGACAGACCGATAATAAAGATCATCGATACAATGAAACCTTCCAGCTTACGCATACCCTTGTTCATCAGCCAAAGCATCAGCACCGTATCGGTAATGGTGAGCGATACGCCCCAAATCAACGGCAGATTAAATAGGAGTTTTAAGCCGATAGCCATCCCGATAATCTCGGCCAAATCGCAGGCGATGATGGCCAGTTGAGCCAATATATACAGCCAGAAATTAACGAAACGCGGATAGTTATGTTTAGAGGCCTGTGCCAGATCCAGTCCGCGTACGATGCCTAAGCGTGCAGCTAAAGATTGCAGCAGCAAGGCAATCAGGTTGGATGCAAGTAATACCCAGATCAGTTTATACCCGAAGGCGCTGCCGCCGGCAATGTCGGTAGCCCAGTTGCCCGGGTCCATATAGCCCACGCTCACCAAGTAAGCCGGACCTATAAAAGCCAGGAAGCGTTTCCAGCCGGTAGCCTTGTTGGTATCAACCGAGCCATGCGCGCCGCCTAATGATTCGCCTGAAGTACGTTTTGTTGTCATATAGCCACCAGTAAATTTTTTGCCACCTCGCGGCTAATGTTTATTCGTTTAGTCCCAATTTCCAACGCGACGGAATGATCATAGTCGATAATTTCCACCACCGTCAGTTGGGTGCCCAGCGTAAGGGTTGCCCGCTCTAAATACTGAAGGAAGGCTGGGGTGTGATCGCCCACGCCCGCTACTACGCCGGTTTGCATAACAGCCAAAGCCGATACGGGTTTTAGCTCCTGCCTTTTAAATTGCCCGTTGGCATCGGGGATAGGGTCGCCATGCGGATCGTATTTAGGGTACTCCATAAACTTGTCCAGGCGGTCTATCAATTCGGTTGATGAGATGTGTTCCAGTTCTTCGGCCATCTCGTGTACCTCATCCCATTTAAAATCCAGTTTCTCTACTAAAAAATATTCCCACAGTCGGTGTTTGCGGATAATGCCGATAGCAATGCGTTCGCCTTCTTCGGTAAGGGTTACCCCTTGATATTTGGTATAGTTGATGAGTTTTTTATCAGCCAGTTTCTTCAACATATCGGTAACCGATGCCGCGCGGGTACTGGTAGCAGCAGCAATTTGGTTGGTGGTAGCGCTACCGCCGCCTAAGGCGCAGTGGTAGATGGTTTTAAGATAATTTTCTTCGGTAAAAGTATTCATTTAAGACAAATCTAATCATAAATTTAGGCTTATCTAAAAATATAGTGAAATAAAAATTATTTTTTGTTTTGAGCGTCTTTAAAAAAATTTAATTTTGTAAAACTCAACATTACGTTCCTTATGGCATCAGAACTGGATAAAACAGATTTACAAATACTCAAAATTTTACAGGAAAACGGCCGGATAACCAACTTACAGTTATCGAACGAGATTGGTCTTTCGCCCGCGCCAACGCTGGAACGTGTACGTAAGCTTGAAAACGCCGAATATATTAAAAGCTATCACGCTTTGGTAGATGAGGAAAAACTGGGCCTGGGGATTAAAACCTTTATCCAGATCTCGTTAGATTTTCATCAGAAAAATACCATTCAGATCTTTTTAGATGAGATTCAAAGCATTAAAGAGATTACCGAATGCCACCACGTAACTGGTCAGTGCGATTTTCTGTTGAAGGTATACGTAAGTAACATCAAAGCTTACGAGCAACTGATTATGGAAAAGATCAGCCGCATCCCGGTAGTAAAAACCTTCCAGACCATGATGATCATGTCGACCAGTAAAAAGGAACCGATAGTGCCGTTGGAGTATTAAGGCGCTGTGGGTAGAGATTAGCTTGTTTAGTTTTGTCATTGCGAGGTACGAAGCAAACGCGAACTTGAAGAGCTGCTCTGCTTATTCGCGATTGCTTCGTACCTCGCAATTGACAAGGTGGTTATTTAATTTCTTATAAATCATTTTCTAATCACTATCCGGCCTATAATCCAAAATATCTCCCGGCTTGCAGTTCAGTTCCTTACAAAGGGCGTTTATGGTATCAAAGCGTACGCCTTTTACTTTGCCGGTTTTAAGGAGGGAGAGGTTGGTCATGCTGATGTCCAGCCGCTCGGCCAGCTCTTTTAGCGAGATCTTATTCTTCGCCATTTCTACATCAAGGTTTACTATGATAGCCATTATACAAACTCCTCGGTCTCTTTTTTAAGTTGCAGCCCGTAGTTAAAAGTATCTGCAATGATATAAATAACGGCGCCCAAAGTTAGCCCTATAAAATCTTCGTGCCACACCATCATATACTTGTTATGAAAATCGGGTACCCTATGGCTCACAACAGAATAAATTATTAAGCCATATACAATTTTAACCGGTGTAGCTAATGCAAAAATCAGGGCAATGGTTTTTAAACTTTTAATATTATCCGCACTGAAGGGTTGCAACTGCCTGATTGCTTTAAATACTTTCCGCAGGTGGTATAGCGTCCCGGCAACCAGGCCCTCAAATAAAAACAGGAAAAAATAGGTAGTAACTATCATTAGCGGCGTTAATTTCAAACTGGCGTTAACCATTATTTCGGATATTTTAACCCCGCCTACAGGTTGCGGAGGAATCCTGTACTGGGCCGCAATGCTGGTTGAAAACTGGTTGGAGCTAAAGAAAAAGAAAGTGATAAAGGCCAGAATGATGGCAAAAAATAAAAAATTTAAATACCAGGCTACTTCGGTAAATACCCTTACCAGGCGAAGGACAAGACTGTTGGTTTTCATTTTACTTAGGTTTTGATTGATTTATAAACCAAAGTAAAGGAGTTTATTTTAATAAAACAAAATATATTTTATGTTTTACGTAAAATAATTGTCTTTTAATGTTCTAATGTGCAGGTGTGCGAATGTGCAGATGTGCAAATGATTACAAATAGTCGATTTTCATTACTGCATATTTATACATTCCTTCATCTGCACATTCAAATGTATTTTCTGATTCCCTCATCTGCATATTTGCACATCTACTCATCTGCACATTAAAACCCCACCCGCATATTAATGCACCTGCCAGTCAATCGGTGTTTCGCCTTCCTTAATTAAAAAATCGTTCGCTTTTGAAAACGGCTTCGAACCCCAAAAGCCGCGCTCGACAGAGAGGGGCGAGGGGTGAACCGATTTAATGATATGATGTTTTGTGGCGTCAATCAACGGGATTTTTGATTGCGCGTAGGCGCCCCAAAGGATGAACACCAGGCCTGTGCGCTTGTCGGACAGGGTTTTGATCACTTCATCAGTAAACAGTTCCCAGCCCTTTTTTTGGTGCGAGCCAGCTTCAGTAGCGCGAACGGTAAGCGTGGCGTTTAATAACAGCACGCCTTGTTCGGCCCATTCTTCCAGGTTACCGTGGGCTGGTTTAGTAAAGCCGGGGATATCGGTTGCCAGTTCTTTATAGATATTGATTAATGATTTTGGGATGGCCACGCCTTTCTGTACCGAGAACGATAAGCCATGCGCTTGGTTCGGGCCGTGGTAAGGGTCTTGCCCAAGGATAACCACCTTTACTTTATCGAAAGGAGTTTTGTTGAATGCGTTAAAAATGCCGGCGTTACGGGGGTAAACGGTTTTGCCGGCATCTTTTTCGGCCTTTAAAAACTGCTTCAATTGGGCCATGTAAGGCTTGTTAAATTCCCCTTCTAAAACCTGCAGCCACGAGGGCGGTAATCCTATCGACATAATTATTACGTTGTATTTGATTTAGAGTGCAAATTAACGGATATTTGCAGCCTGTAAAATAGTATAGCAAATTATGTCAAATATTGTTCGTTTAATTATTGCGTGTGTGGTGATGGGTGCCGCTGTAACTATGGCCGGTTTCGGTATATGGGGATGGGGTATTTTAGTGCTGTTTTTAGGAGGCGTGATACTGTTAAGCTTTTTCTTTAACGAGAACATGATTATATCGCAGTTTTATCTGCGTAAAGAAAACTCCGAAAAATCGGAAGAGTGGTTGCTGAAAATCAAAGACTACGAAAAAGAATTGCACAAAGGCCAGTGGGGTTACTATAACCTGCTGATTGGTTTGATCGAATCGCGCAAGAGCCCGATGAAATCTGAAAAGTATTTCAAAAAATCGTTAAGCCTGGGTATGCGTATGTCGCACAACACTGCCTTGGCTAAATTAAGTCTGGCTGGTATAGCCATGGCTAAACGTAACAAGCGCGAAGCGCAGATGTACCTGCAGGAAGCAGCCAAAGATGACAAGAATAAACTATTGGCCGATCAGATTAAGATGATGAAAGGCCAGATGGCACAAATGGATAAACAGGTTAGACAAGGTTACCGTAACTTTTAGTCGGCAATTTTTAAGTCACATAGAAAAGCCCTGGTTGAAAGTTTCAAATCAGGGCTTTTTATTTTTAAGCTACTGTGTAAGATATGATTAAGTAGTTTTTTAAACTCAATACTTACTACTCACCAGCCTATTTCTCATCAAGTGAATCGAAATAATCGGGTTCAGCGTTGTGGTTTTGGTCTGGGGCGATATGACGGTCGGGGATTTCCAGATCATCATCATCCGGCTGGTCAGTTTCGCGCAGTTTTACTTTTGAACTGTTACCGTAACGCTCCTCTTCACCACCCGGATCAAACACGGCTGCCATCTTCAGCAAATCGCGTACGAAAGACAGATTGAACTGTCGACGGTTCAATTTTATCAGGTATTCGTTTTCTGTTATTTCCAGTATTGAGTTCATTGCAATCAAATTTTATTTTAGCGAGATATACAATGATAATGATTGGATTTTAGCTTTGTTTTATTATTGTGTTAAGAAATTGTGCGTGAGGGGGATTTGACCGGGTTTCTTCTACTTTGTCATTGCGAGGTACGAAGCAATCGCGGATAAGCAGAGCCGCTTTTCCTGTTCGCGATTGCTTCGTACCTCGCAATGACAAACCCTAATTCCCAACCTTCACCACTTCCGACCCTGCTTTGCGAGGATTAAGATTGGAGGATGTTACATGGTAATACGAGTTAGGGCCAACCTTGGTTATTAGCACCGTTAACAGCGCTTTCGCAGGTATCTTGTATTTAGCAATAGTCTCGGGCGATGGTTTTAGCGTGTAGCTGCAATCGTTTAGCCAATGTACCGCGAAAATCATTTTCACGCCTTTTGTAGTGGTTTCTGTTTGGATATTGCCATGCCGGTTAATGGTAATCACCCCAGATACTTCAGATTGAGTTTGGAACACCCCATCTCTGAATTTTTTGCAATCCAGTTTTTGCTTTTGCGCAAAGGATGGGAGGGTGATACCTATCGCCCACAGGCAAAAAAATGCTTTAGTAACCGATGCCTTTACCCGCATATTTAATTAAGCTTTATTATTTCGCTATTGATCTGCAGATCAGAAAAACTGGTTTTGCCGGTGCAAAAATAAGATGTATCCGTTGTTTTGGTTATTTTAACAGTCATCTTAGCATCGGCTGGAAGTTTATATTTTTTGCGGTAATCTTCGGTTGGCGTCAGTGTATAGGTTTTTTCGTCCAACCATTTCACTTTAAAAGTAACCTCGGGCTTGGTATTGATCTGTTCGGTTTGCGTATCACCATTCCGGCTGATCATGTTTACACCCATGCCCGGTACAATCGATTTAAAATTGCCGTTTTTAAACTTTGCCAGGTTGGGTGTTTCATTACAGGATAGTAATCCCGAAACACACAGAGCTAAAAAGCCGGAATAGAATTTACGCATAGCTATTGTTTATTTAAGGTGTAGTAACAGCCACCGGCAAAATCTTACCATTAAAAAACCGCTGACCTGTTAGTGCGAAATCGGCAATATATTTCCCCATTTCAAACGCCATCACCGGCGATTCGTAACCAGGAAAAGCTTGTTCCAGCATTTCAGTCTGCGCCGAGCCGAGGGCCAGGCAATTTATTTTGATCTGTTGCTCGGCTAACTCAAGCGCCAGGCACTCTGTGAGTGTGTGTAAGGCTGCTTTACTGGCCGAATAGGCCGATAGTCCGCCAAACTTTGCACTACCCTGAAAGGCGCCCATACTGCCGATATTTACAATGTGTGATTGCTGGGGCATCAACGGTACCATTGCCTGAATCATGCGCACATGGCCGATGTAATTGCTCTGCAGCATCTCTACAAAATCGGCTTCATCCAAACCCATAAAAGGTTTGTTCACCAGCACCCCGGCGTTATTAATCAGGATATCCAGTTGCCCGTCAAACCGTGCTTTAATAAAATCTACCAGCCCGGCATAATCATCGTGTACGATATCGAAAACCAAAGGATAAAGCACCGCATCAGGGTTTAAACCCAGTGCTATCTCTAATAATTTAGTCAGCTTATCCTGCGACCGGGCCAGCGCAATCACCTTATGTTTGCCCGATAAACATAACTCTAAAACCGCTTCAAAGCCCACGCCGCTGCTGGCGCCTGTTATAATGATGTTCATAAATTAAATGGATCGATTAGCTTAACCTGGCCGCCAAGTTTTTTGAAGTCGTCTGTATTGTTAGTAAGTAAAGGCTTGCCTTCAATCAAGGCCGTTGCATAAATAATAGCGTCAGGTAATTTGATCTTGTGTTTTTTGCGAATTTTAATGGTTTCGGCAATGATTAAATCATTTAAATCGATAACTGTACAAGATGAGCAAATCATCTTCATATAGTGTTCGTCATCCAAAGATTTAAAAGGATATCCTAAAGCTTCGATAAATGAGATCACTGATATAGAAGGAGGTACGTCTGGCGATAAAATATCAGTGATTTTCAGTATGTTCTTTGATACAAAAATAAGAACATTCGTATCAAAAATCACGATCCCACTCCTTTCGGATTTCGCGTTGCCATTCCGAAGGATCTTTTATCTCTTCAAAAAGCTTTTTATCACCTATTTCCTCTTGTATTTGTACTAAACGTTCGTATGGCGACATGGGCTCACTCACCCGGTTTTTTAAAGCAGATAGATCGTCTTTTATTTCTAAAACAAAAGAAACATCATGAAGCATCTTTTTTAAATCCTCCTCGTGTCCATCCTCAATTAAAATTGTCATCGCTGTCATAATATAAAGTTAGTAAAATTTCTCTCACACCACCAATTTCTGCTCAACCGGGTGCTTGATCAGGTAAAAGCCATCGGTTATCAGTTTTTTCAACTCCGGCTCGTTGGCGGCTTTGTTTTCGAGAAAGGTACGGATTGGGGCAGCAATTTCGGGTTCCATGTTTTCGTGATCTAAAATCTCCAGGATCTCCATGGCGCAAAGCCAGTCGTCCTGATGGTTTTTGCTGAGTTGCTCCCATACGTTAGCTAAAAAATCGTAGCCGGTTTGGGTTTGCCGGGCATCGCGTACTTGCTGGTAAAGCTTGTGCAGTTGAAGGGTCGATGCATCATATTCCACGTGATGTGTGCCCGTGGCCGATTTGTAGCTGATCTCTTCAAAAGCTTCCTTATCGGCTGCGCCGCAAAAAACGGAGGTGATCAGTTCGCCCACGGCCATATCGTAAACGCCCCAGCTCGGGTCGAACAGGATGTTGCCGTCGTCGTCTTTAACCGTGCAATCGGTAAAGGTGATCAGTTGTATTTTGCCGCCATCGGATAAAATTGATTTCACCTTTCCAACCAAATTGATCCCGCTTTCAAAATCCAAATAAGCGGTTTTGCCTTCCTGTATACCGGCTACAAAACATTGACCTTCGGTAAAGCTTTCAATGGCATCAGTGTAGTCTTTCAGCTTCCCGACAGGCGAACTAAAGCCATCTTTATGGTAATCCTTACCATGGCCTTTTAATTGTTTATTGTTAAAAGCAAGGGCGGTTGGTCCGGTAGTTTTAACGAAGGCTGGCAAGCCTTTATCTTGCTTAAATTCGCTTACCGTGCCTGATACCTGCAAACCCGAACTATATATAATGGTACAGGTATTCTTACTTTCGATAGCTTTTTGCAAGCCGTAAACACCACCCTTACGGAACGACATGGTATCGGCAAAGGCTTCTAAAACATCTATCAGGTTTTGAAAATTTGGGGTAACAAATAGCTGTGGTTGAGTTTTGGTGATATCGTAACTGTAATTTACCGCATCTATCGTGTAGGGCAGCTTCTTAACAGCGGGCAGCATACAGCTTGCGCTTTCGCCGATGGATGATAGCAGACCGGCCCCGTAAATTTTAGGATTTTCAAGGGTGCCGATCAGGCCGTATTCCACCGTCCACCAATGCAGGCGGCTAAGTAGAGCCATTTCAGATGGTTCGCCCATGTTTTCCTGGCGATGGGCTACCAGACCCTCTGCGGCTTGCAATTCGTCTGGATCGGCATCGGGCATTTCTTTTAAAATCGATAATGCGCGAATAGCTTCGTACAGTTCAAAATCCTGTGCCGAAAACATCGCTTTAGCGCCTATCGAACCAAAATAACTCAGGTATTGGTGGTAATCCCTATCGGCAATAATCGGCGCATGCCCGGCCGATTCGTGAATGATATCCGGCGCAGGGGTATACTCAATGTGTTTAAGCTGGCGGATATCGGCAGCAATAACCAGCACCCGGTAAGCTTGGTACTCCATAAAAGCAGCGGGTGGAATAAAGCCATCAACCGTAACCGCGCCCCAGCCAATTTTGGCCAGCGCGTTGTTCATATCCTGCAGGTTGGGGATTTTTTCAATCGTCAGGCCGGCTTTTTCCAATCCGGGGATGTAAGGGTAGTAGGCCACATCCTTTAAGTAGCTATAGTTTTGCCGCATTACGTAACGCCACACGGCATGATCTACCGGGGTGTAGTGCTGGTAGTGCTGATCTACAATAAATTGTTTTAAATGCGCCGGCAAGGCCGCAACCTGCGGGTTATTGAAATCGTTAAAATGGCTCATGGGTACCTGGCGGTTTATAATATAACGCCAAGTTTAGCAGATGGTTGTGATGAAAACAAATTTCAGTTTATTATTCTGAAATTGATAGTTTAAATAAAATATTATTCTTCTATTGGGTGATTTTCCAATTTAGGTTCTTCGCCTTTTTTAAGTCCGCCTTCCAGGCGTTTAGGAGCCAGTACATAATAAACACCTAACAGTGCCACAATAATGGAGATGAGATAAAAACCAAAGCTGAGGTAAACCGCCATATCTTCAGTCAAATTAAACTGACGGGCCAGTGTAAGGAACAACGCATCGCGAATACCGCCGCCGCCCAAACTAAACGGAATAATTGCCGCTAACGATGAGAACAGAAATGAGAGTAGATACGGGGCAAATTTACCAATAAAACCCTGCGCCATCAGCAGGCAAACAATGGTAAGTAATTGCATGCTTTGCACGCCGATAGCTTTTAAATGTGCCTGCCAAAAATTGTGAGTATAATCTTTAAAAAACTTACGGGCAACAAAATAATAAATAACGCTGCCTACAGATACAATACTCAACGGCCATCCCAAATGATAAGGAAAACTTGGAATCAGAATAACAAGTCCAACCACTATAGCGCCGATAGCCCAAAAGCCACTCAGCCTGTCGAACAAGATAGCCCAGAATACTTTTTTAGTTGGCAGATTATAGCGCTTGTGTAGCAGGTAAATTTTATAACCGTCGCCGCCGATGCCGCCCGGAAGCAGTACGTTATAGCAGAGGCCCAGGAAGTATAAACGCAGGTTAAAGCGCCAGTCTAACCGTAAGCCGATGGATTTAAAGTAGCTTAATAACCGCCACGATGAGAACAGCATAGAACCGATATAGCAGCCGATAGCAGCGGCCAGCCAGGCCCTGTCGGCATGGGTAAGGCGGTATTTAATTTTAGCGAAAGGTACTTTGCTGAATACGTAATACAACAAACCGCCTGTTACGGCGATAATTAATATCACTTTTACAACGCTCCAAAGCTTACCTTTCCAGGTTTTGTGCTCGGTGCCTTCGTCAACTACTTCGTCTATTTCTGCCATTCGGGCGCAAAGATAGCGTTTTAGTTAATTGGAGATAAGTTAATTGGAGATAAGTTGAGACAACAACGGTTGCGCGTATGCATTACCGGCGAAATTTTACTCGCCACTGAATAACTAATCTCCAATCTCTAATTAACTAATCTCTAAAAAGAACTACTTTTGCGCAAAATTTCATCGGATTATGAGCAAGGTTAATGTTGGATTAGTGCAAATGACCTGTGTGGCTGACAAGCAGCAGAATTTGCAAAAGGCAATTGTTAAAGTGCGTGAGGCTGCGGCTAAAGGCGCGCAGATCATCTGCCTGCAGGAGTTATTTACATCGTTGTATTTTTGCGATGTAGAGGATTACGATAATTTTAAACTGGCCGAAACTATCCCCGGCCCGTCAACCGACGAGTTGAGCAAAGTTGCGGCCGAACTGGGCGTAGTAATCATTGCATCGCTATTTGAAAAACGCGCGCAGGGGGTTTACCATAACACCACCGCCGTTTTAGATGCCGATGGCGCTTACCTGGGCAAGTACCGCAAAATGCACATCCCTGACGATCCGGGTTTTTACGAAAAATTCTACTTCACCCCTGGTGATTTGGGTTATAAAGTATTCAAAACCAAATTTGCGACTATCGGGGTGTTGATCTGCTGGGATCAATGGTATCCCGAAGCTGCCCGGATTACCGCCTTAATGGGTGCTGAGATCTTATTCTATCCAACTGCCATTGGTTGGGCTACCACACAGGATGAAGCAACTAACACTAAGCAATACAACGCCTGGCAAACCATTCAGCGCAGCCATGCTGTAGCTAACGGTGTGCACGTAGTAAGTGTGAACAGGGTAGGTGAGGAAGCCGGCGTTAAATTCTGGGGCGGATCATTCTTCGCCGATCCGTTTGGCGAACTTTTACACCAAACCACTGTTGATGAAGAAGAAGTGATTGTAAAAGAGCTTGATTTGGTTAAATCTGATTATTACAGAAGTCATTGGCCGTTTCTACGTGATAGGAGAATTGACAGCTACCAGCCAATTACAAAGAGATTACTCGATAACGACTAAATTATAACCCCAAACGTCATTGCGAGGTACGAAGCAATCTTTATGAAAGCAGAGCGGTTGTGCACAGCTTAGAAATTGCTTCGTACCTCGCAATGACGTAGCTTGATAAATATATACGGAATGACCCAACCCACCATACAATTCCCCGCTGCGAGCGGCATTATCTTCCCGGCTGAATGGGAAAAACACACGGCTACCTGGCTTTCGTGGCCGCATAAAGAAGAATCATGGCCGGGCAAAATCGGACTGATCTATGGTAAGTATGCCGAGTTTGTGCGCGAGGTAGCCAAAGGCGAACTGGTACGTATTAACGTGGCCGACGAGCAGATGCAAGCCTTTGCCAAACTGCAACTGGAAATGGTGGGTACGGATATGAGCAAGATTGAGTTTTTCCGTTTCCCAACTAACGATGCCTGGTGCCGTGATCATGGTCCGGCGTTTTTGGTGAACAGGGCTACTCAACAAAAAGCGGTGGTTGACTGGGGTTACAACGCCTGGGGCGGTAAATATCCTCCGTTTGATTTGGATGATGTGATCCCGACCCTGATTGGTGAACGCTTCGGTTTGCCGGTATTTAACCCGGGCATTGTAATGGAAGGCGGTTCTGTAGATTTTAACGGGGCTGGTACCTTGTTGACGACTACTGCATGTCTGCTCAATCAAAACCGTAACCCGCACCTGAGCCAAAACCAAATTGAAGATTACCTGCGCAACTATTACGGCGTAGAGCAGATTCTTTGGTTGGGCGATGGTATCATCGGCGATGATACCGACGGGCACATTGATGATATTACCCGTTTTACCAATGCCGATACCGTGGTAACCGTGTTGGAAGAAAATAAAAGTGACGAGAACTATCACATTTTGCAAGAGAATCTGCAAACCCTGAAAGGTATGCGCCTGCTTAACGGCAAGCAACTGAATATTGTTGAACTACCAATGCCCGACCCGGTTGTTTACGAGGACCAGCGCCTGCCGGCATCGTACGCTAATTTTTATATTGCCAACTCATCTGTAATAGTACCAACTTACCGTTGCGATAAGGATGATAAAGCTTTGGAGATCTTACAGCAATGCTTCCCGGACAGAAAAGTGGTTGGTATTGATTCAACCGACATCATCTGGGGGTTGGGCAGTTTCCATTGCCTGAGCCAGCAGGAACCGGAAGTTTAGCAATTTTTTACATATCGAGATAAAACCAGCGGATATGCAAATATCCGCTTTTTATATGCCCGCCAACGGGGCCGTCTACGGGTGTTTGTTCGTATTCGGTTTGGGTAACTTCAATTTGTTTCGGATCCTGGCCGCGCTCCCAGGGAGTCAAAGTTAAGTTGTAGTGTTTTTTTCCTTTACTTGTGCTGATGTCTTTGCTTTGAACGATGGTGTTGAATTTCACCGGAAGAGAATCATCTAATAAACAGTTAACTTGTATAGTAGCACCAAAACAATAGGGAATAGCAAATAAACCCATCCACAGCCACCCTAATTTTCCGTAATTTTTTTCATTTTTTGGTAGGATCATGAAAAATACAAAACAGGCGACCGCAAAAAATACAGCAGTTGGCATAATCGTTTGTTTGTAATTGATTAAATCGTAATCAACTATCGCCCTTAAAAATAAACCAATTGCTGGCATTATTAAGCCTACATTTATTAATGGCCGGGCGCTTTTTGCATTCCCAACCAACGATATTATGTTTTTGAACTTATTAAATATTGCAAGCGCAACCAACGGATATAATAAAGCAAATGCTATTGCAATGTTGTAAGGGTGTGGGTAAAGCATGGCCCAAAGCCCAATTGCGCCGCCGGTATAATCTACGTATGATGATATCCATTTTGCGCTTTTTAGCGTTGCTTTTCTTTCTGACTGGTCGTATCCAATTTCAGGATCATCTAAAATCTCCCTTAATTCATCATCATATTGCTTTTGATCAAGATTAACACCGTGATGCGCTATAGCGGCTAATAATTTATAATGATTTGCTAAATAGACATAGTTGCTGATACTTATTGTGGTCTTGCTGGTTTTAGATCTGATTATCAGATTATTTTTCTCGCTTTCGTATCCTTTAATATCATTTAGATAGATTGTGGTGGTTTTAAAGGAACCGTAGTATGTGATAGTGTCTGTAGTAATAATTACTTTTTTGCGATACACATCCCATGCAATATAAACGCCCATTAGGAAAATAACAGCACCAATTGCGCTGTTTGAAATAATTTGATTGTTTTTTGCCGAGTTAAAAAAATATATCGCCAAAGCCATAAAAAGCAGGCCAAAAACATAGCCCGCAACTTTTGAAAGCTTCCCGTAAACAAATTCCTGATTCATATTAATGCTGAGACTTGTAGCTTAATCCAACCTCGCAAACCTGCTTTCTGCCCAGTGCAATATCTCATAACCATCTTCCAGTTGAAAGTAGCGTACATTCAGGGTGTCGCCATTTTTGGTTACCAACACCAGCATTAAGCGGCGGGTGCGGGGCACATGGCGCAGGCGATAGCCGGCAATATCGTTTAACAGCAATTCGCGGGTACCGAACAGGCCTACGCGGGTAATGCTCCAGGTGGTGATGGTGAGTTTGGTGGTGATTAATAAAGGGAAAACAATACCGCCTATGGCCAGCGGTACAATACCGGCGATAATCCACTCAAACTGCCGGGTAGTGTAATACAAATAAAACCCGCGACCCGCAGTGATCAGCGCGAACATGATAAATAAAGCAATAAATACAATACGGCTGGTGGCCAGGTGATATTCCTTTTCCATTTTAGCAGATATTAAGGCCAAGATAAGAAATTAATTTATTTGAAGTGATAAAGGTAAGCTTGTCATTTCGAAGGAGCCAGGCGGGCAATAGGGACGGAGCGAGAGAGAAATCTTATACGATATGATTTGCAATAAAGACGAGCATGTTTTTTCACCGACAATTTCACCCCCTTTACCGACTTGTTTACCAAACCCACCACATACCGGTTTGCAAAAGCGGGGCATTGTATTAGTTTTACATTATCAAAATAAAATACAATAGATCATGAGTATCGAACCATCATATCCAAAAAATAGACCCGGCAACGGTAAAGCTTTTGCCGGCGTTATCCTGCTGGCCATCGGCGCCATATTATTACTGCAACAAATCAGCTGGTTTTTTGTCCCCCACTGGTTAATGAGCGCCCCGATGTTTTTTCTTGTTTTAGGCTTATATATAGGCGCTAAAAGTGATTTTAAACGTCCAATCCCTCTTATAGTAATCGCCATATCTACCCTGGCTTTGTTCGATGATATCTTCCCGGCTGCTGATTTTTCACGCGCAATCTGGCCGGTTATCCTGATTGGTTTTGGTGTATGGATGGTGTGGGGCCGTAAACAGAATTGGAACAAGTCCGACTATTTCAGTAAAAAGGATTATAAATTCGATAACAGCGCTTTCGCTAATCCATTCGAGCCTAAGAAAGACCCTATCGACCCAAACTATGATCCAAACGCACCCACTGCCGATCAGCCTTTTGATGCTGGCCGTCCATCTTACATGGGCGATGATCATATCGATACCGTTTCCGTTTTCGGTGGTGTAAAGCGTACTATCTTATCTAAAACCTTTAAAGGCGGAGAAATTGTGAACGTATTTGGCGGTACCGATCTGGATCTTACTCAGGCCGATATTAATGGTCACGTGATTTTAGAGATCACCCAACTGTTTGGTGGTATCAAGTTAATCATCCCGCCGCACTGGCAGGTAACATCAGATGTGGCCGCTGTGTTTAGCAGTGTTGATGATAAACGCCGTAATATGGGTACGCCGCTAAGTCCGGATAAGATTTTGGTAATAAAAGGCGTTTCTATATTTGCCGGAGTAGATATCCGCAGCTTTTAATACCCCTAAATCCGCTACCTTATTATTACATGAGCAGTATTAATCATACACCCTCCTTAAAACTCGACTGGGCCTTTGCGGCTTGCGGCGTGGCATGGTATACCCTGCTCATGTACATCGTCCACACCTTCGGGTTTGATTGGTATACCGCCAATGTAGATGGGCTCATCAGCACCGTTCTGCTTTCGGCAGCCTGTTGGTTAATTAATAATAACCTGCGGTATTACCAGCCGGGTAGGGGCAGCTATATCAATCTGTTAATCTGGTGTGCATCGTTAGCTGCATTGGCCATGGCGGGCAGTCGGTATATCCTGCCGTTTTTAAACAGTAGCACCACTTATGCTACTTTCCTTTCGCAATCGCTGATTATCCGTTTTTTTACCAACTTTTTGGCGATAGGGTGGATGGCCATGATCAGTTTGGTTTGGTACGCGCAGTTAGATCATAAAGAAAACGAGAAACGCAAAGGCGAAGCTGAGCGCCTGGCACGCGATGCCGAGTTGTATAACTTGCGTCAGCAATTGCAGCCGCACTTTTTGTTCAATAGTTTGAACTCAATTAACGCGCTGATCGGCTTTAAGCCAGATGAAGCCCGGAAGATGATCCACCAATTATCCGACTTTTTGCGCGGCACCTTAAAAAAGGATGACCAGCAAATGGTAAGCCTTACCGAAGAGTTAGCCCACCTGCAATTGTACCTGGATATCGAAAAAGTACGTTTCGGGCACCGTTTAAATACCGAGATTAGTTGTGATAATATATGCGGCAAGGCCTTGTTGCCTGCCCTGTTACTGCAACCCATTGTAGAGAACGCTATAAAATTTGGTTTGTACGATACTACTGATACCGTAACCATCAGCATCCGCGGCGAGGTAGAAGATAACTACCTGGTAGTAATGGTGCAAAACCCTTACGATGCTAAAACCACCCGCCCACGTACCGGCACAGGCTTTGGACTGCGGGGAGTACAACGCCGTTTATCACTGCTTTTTGCCCGTAACGATCTGGTGGAAACTCACGGAAATGATGATATATTTACAACCATTATAAAAGTGCCGCAGGTATGAGTAAACGTGTATTGATTATTGATGATGAACCATTAGCCCGCATGGTGGTGCGGGAGTATTTGTTAGATGCACCCGAGCTGGAAGTTTTAGCCGAGTGCGGCGATGGTTTTGAAGGCATTAAAGCCATTAATCAATACAAACCCGATCTGATTTTTCTGGATGTGCAAATGCCCAAAATAAACGGCTTTGAAATGCTGGAACTGTTAGAGCATCAACCTGCTGTAATATTTGCCACCGCTTTTGATGAGTACGCTATTAAAGCTTTTGAAGCCCACGCGGTTGATTATCTGCTGAAACCCTTCAGTAAAGACCGCTTGCTGAAAGCTGTAGAAAAATATCTTGGCCAAACTCCTGCCCAAACTAAAAAGCAGACAGAAAATTTATTAGAAAGCCCCACACTATCACCCGCGCAGCATGATCGTATTGTGGTAAAAACCGGCACTAAGGTGAAGATTATCCCGGTAGCGGATGTTTTATACCTGGAAGCCGACGATGATTATGTAAGCATCCACACTGCCGAAGGATCATTCCTTAAAAACAAAACCATGGGCTTCTTCGAGCAAACGCTTGATCCGCGACAGTTTGTGCGTACCCATCGCTCCTACATCATCAGCATTCCCGAAATTACCCGCATCGATCCGTACGAGAAAGATGCTCACCTGGCTATCCTTAAATCTGGCGCCAAAATCCCGGTAAGTAAATCGGGCTATGTGAAATTGAAGCAGGTGTTGGGGATATAAATTGATTTTGGAATACAGAAATTTCCCCTCTTGAGAGGGGACGCACTGAATCGGCGAAAAGCAGAAACTTTCATAGGGGTGTGTCCTTCGGGCAGCATTCGTAGAAAGGACACACCCCTGACCCCTCTCAAGAGGGGAAGCGCGACTTCTTAGGCTTCGTACCTCGCAAAGACGAACTACTATATAACAGACAAAGGCTCCTATCGGGAGCCTTTGTCTGTTTATGCTTTTACATATTCAAAGCGGTTATTGGTATCGCTGCGTTCGCGGCGTAGCTTATGTTCGTTGGCCAGTTTTAATAAGATGCCCGATAGCTCAGATGTTTTAAACTCAGAGTTATAGTTGGCTTTGCAATAATCGGCAATGGATGATATAGAGCGATGGCTGTTAAAGAAATCGGTATTGCTTAACAGCTGGTTAAGTACTTTAGTTGCGCCCGGTTTTTTAGGGCCGGCATGTTCGTAGCTCGATTCGTTGGTACGGGTCCTCACCGCTGTACGGTTTGGCCTTTCCATAAAATCGGGATCAGTGCGATCCGCTTCAGTCATTACTTCCAGCAATTTGTCAATCACTTTAACCTGTACGGCTTCTGACTTAAAGAGGTTCACCACTTCAGAAAATTCAATCAATTGTTTCTTTAATTTTTCAGTTTGTTTCATAATAATTTGCGGTAGCTGCCAATAATAAGCACGATAGAATTCATGCAATTCAATAGCGCAATGCATTAGGCACATTGCATAACGTAAAAGCCGGGGCTTTTATTTTCAATACAGTTAATAGTTTGTGTAGTGGCAATATTACCACCTTCTGCTGAAAATGGCGCACTTTATACCTTAAAATAACGGTGCTGTAACTATATTATTACAATAATATGTTATAAAACCTTTATTATTTTCTCCATAACATCCAAACCCTGGTCTATGTGCTTTTGCTCAATAGTTAAAGCTGGTCTAAAACGTATCGTACTATCGGCGCAGCCTAAAAACATCACATTGTGTTCCAAACCTTTATTAATAAATGCATCGCGGGTGGTTTTATCGGGGAAATCGAAAGCAGTCAAAAGTCCTTTGCCTCGTACATTGCTTATTATTTCATGCTTTTCAGATAGTTTCAATAGCTGTTGCTGTAGATAGGCGCCCATTGCTGCGGCGTTATTACACAGGCTATCTTCTTCTATTATCTCCAATATCTTTGATGATCGCACCATATCTACCAAACTACCACCCCAGGTAGAATTAATGCGCGATGATATTTTAAATACGTTGTTTTCGATCTCATCAATCCGTTTACCGGCCAGTATGCCGCATACCTGCATTTTTTTCCCAAAAGCAATAATATCTGGCCGGGCATCTTCGCCAAAATGCTCGTGACACCAGAATTTGCCGCTCAAGCCTACGCCGGTTTGAATCTCGTCGTAAATCAGCAGGGCGTCGTTTTCATCCGCCAGTTGGCGCAACTGCTGCATAAATTCGGCACGGATGTGGTTATCGCCGCCTTCGGCCTGCACCGGCTCAATAATAATGGCGCAAATATCATCGGGGTTTTCTAAAAAGGCCCGCTTAATTTGCTCTACTGAGCGGGCTTCCCGGTCCAGCAGGTTCAACTCGCCATTAATTGTTAAAGGGAATTTCATCACCGGGACACTTACCCGCGGCCAATCAAACTTGGCAAACCACTTGGTTTTAACGGGTAAGGTATTAGTCAAGCTTAAAGTGTATCCCGTACGACCATGAAACGCATGCTCAAAATGGATCACTTTAAAGCCCTTCTCGGTAGTATGACCCTTGGCAAAATTCTTTTGCACCTTCCAGTCCATCGCGGTTTTCAGGGCGTTCTCAATAGCTGCACCGCCCCCTGCAATAAAAAAGGCGTGCGGCAGGTATTCCGGGATCCCCACACGGGCAAAAGTGTCCAGAAACTGCGCATATTGCGTGGTGTAAATATCCGAGTTAGATGGATTGGTCAACGCGGCCAGCATCAGGCTTTTTTTAAAGGCCGCGTCTTCCAGCATTTTGGGATGATTATACCCCAACGGTACCGATGCAAAGCAGGTGAAAAAATCTAACAGGGTGCGTTTGTTCTTCGAATCGTAAATGTACATCCCCTGGCTTTTTTCCATATCAAAAGTAAGGTCGAAACCATCGGCAAGCACGTGTTTGCTTAAAGTTTCCTGTACGTTTTCGGGCGAAATTGGTAGTTGATACATAGGCTTTGTATTTAATCAAACTTAAATAAAAAGCCTTAAAAACGCTAATTTAAGCGGTTTTTGAACTTTGCCCGGATAATATAGCTTTAAACTGTTTAAAGTTGGTTTTTGTACCGATAATGATTTTGGGTTTCGGGATGCACCGGTGATTTGAAGTTTGGAAGATGTGATTTTAAACCTTAAAATCGAGAATTGTTCCCTTATTAGGAATAATCGTGTACTCACAAGTTTCTTTGCCCTGGAAGGGCTACCTGTTTGTAGCTATCAGCGAAAGAATGGAAATGTCCCGGATGGGACTACCCTTAATCTACAAGCATTTCGTATGGGTAGCCTCTCCGAGGCATTTATGATCTCGTTTGTTTTTCTACAAGCAGGTAGTCCCGCTGGGACATAGAAGGAAAATAGAAGAAGTAGGTACACGAAAGTTTCAGGGCAGGGAGCCTAAAACTTCTCTCTCATCCCCAGCAAACCCCAGATGCCGCCGCTGTGGATGGCCAAAATTTCGCTGCCGGGAGTGAAATAACCTTTACGGGCCAGATCAAATATCGCGTAGAACATTTTGCCAGTATAGATGGGTTCTATCAGGATGCCGGTTTCGGCAACGAAGGTTTTTACAAAGTCTATTAGTTCGGGCGTGGTTTTGCCGTAGCCTCCAAAGTGGTAGTCGGTATGGAGTTGAAAACGGCTGGAGTCTCCATCCTTAATTATGGGTGCATACTTGCCAATCTCATCCCGCATAAATTCGCCATTCTTTAAAACAGGGATGGCATGAAAGGTGGTTGGCAACTGATGTTGATTAATCCCGTTGATGATACCCGCAGCGGTTGTACCGGTACCGCAGGCGCAAAAAATGTGCTGATAGGTTTGGGGCAGCTCGGCTATTAATTCACTACAACCTTCGGCCCCATCGGCTGATGCACCGCCTTCGTCAATAAAAAAGGCATCGGCATCATCACCAAAATGTTTTTGAAAGAGTGCTTGCTTATCGCGATAGCTCTCCCTATCCACAAAAATCAGTTGCATGCCATGCAATTTGCACAGAAATAGGGTATCGTTACTAATCTCTTCGCCACGCACAAAACCGGTTGCTTTAAAACCAAATTTAGCCGCCGCCGAAGCCGTAGCCAGCAGGTGATTGGAATACGCCCCGCCAAAAGTGACCAGGTGATTTTTACCTTCGCCCCGTGCTTTATTGAGCGGGTATTTAAGTTTGCGCCATTTATTGCCCGATATAATAGGGTGGATCAGGTCATCGCGCTTAATAAAAACCTTCAGCCCCGTATCATCAAACAACTGGTGCTGTAATTGATGAACGGGGCTGAAAATTTCGAGACTAATATCAGTCATGTACAATATTAAAAGCCGAAGCCGATGCCACCGTTGACAGATGGATATTTACCGACAGCGCCTGAAGCATAAATTTTAAATATAGATAAATCCATTTGGAAACCAACATCAGCACGCACACCGCTTACGCTTGTTTCGTTAATGGTAACCGGATCGCTAAAAGTAGTGTAGCCGGTTACAGTGGCGCCGCCAACGGTTGTGCTCGACTCAACCGGGTAGTTACCAAGGATATTTAATTTGGTGCTGGCCGATTGATAACCTACTGATAAAAACGGAGTAAAGAATAGTAGTTTTTTTGAAATGATGGCTTGTGCCATAATACCGCTTACAGATGCATCAACCTTTTGGTTGCTGAAATCTTGTGAAGCGCCAGGGCCGGCAACTGCGCCACTGCTTGGCCTAACATTTAAGTTTCTGGTATAATTTAAGCTATTGTAATTAACGGCAAGAGCCAAATCAAACGGCAGGGTTGATTTTAAACCGCCACCGGTAAAGTTATGTTTAACACCAAAACCAATCATACCTACTTTACCGATATCATCGCTAACGCTGATAGTTGGAATGGTACGGATAGTAACATCAAAGTTAGCAGGTAAACCTACGGTTAATTGTACTGCGGGTGCAGGGATAACAGATGAAACGCCTTTAGGCATGGTAAAGCTGCCGGTTTTTGCACCAGCGTCGTTATAAACATCCATAACGGGTCCGTTTACAGAGGCACCGCCAAAAGTAGGCGAAATCACTTTCGAAGCATCATTTGGCCTCACGTGATTTGATAAACCTATTTGTGTTACGTTGAAGCTTTTATCACTTTCAGGCACAAACGCGCCGCTGGCGGTGATACGCAAATCAAAGTGTAATAATTTTTTGGTTCTTGCTGTATTATTCCAGCCGCTGTTTAAGCCGGTACCAAAGCCACGAAAAAGAGAGGTAGAGTAGGCATCCACTAATTTAGTTGCGTCGGCCGGGCTTGATTTGATCAGATCTCCGAAGTCACCGTTTTGTGCACTGGCTTTTTGTACGCCAAAAAACGCAGCTGTGCCAATAATAATTGTGTAAAGTTTTTTCATATAATTTAATTGTGTGGTTATAATGGGCAAAAATGAAATATTTAAAACAAAAAAACAACTATTTTTGCACCGGATGATAAATAATAATAACCTGCAAGATATTGAGGAACAGGACTTTTACGAACACCTCAGGGTTGTAGTAGACAAGGGCCAATCGCTGTTGCGAATAGATAAATTTTTGATGCATAGGATAGAAAATGCATCGCGCAACCGTATCCAAAACGCCATAGAAATGGATAACGTGCTGGTTAATGATAAGCCCATTAAAGCCAGCTATAAGGTAAAACCGCTGGATGTGATCTCGGTAGTTTTACCGCATCCGCCTCGCGATACCGAGGTTTATCCGGAAAATATTCCTTTAAATATTATTTACGAGGATGATGATGTTTTAATAGTGAACAAAGCCGCCGGTATGGTGGTACATCCAGGGTACAACAACTACACCGGTACGCTGGTTAATGCTTTGGTCTTCCACTTTCAGCAATTGCCCACGCTGCCTGGTAACGATGGTCGCCCCGGGTTGGTGCATCGGATTGATAAGGATACCTCGGGTTTATTGCTCATCAGCAAAAACGAGCGGAGCATGACCTACCTGGCCCGTCAGTTTTACGAGCACACCATCAGGCGCAGGTATATTGCCCTGGTTTGGGGCGATTTGCCAGAGGATGGTACGGTTACCGGCTACATTGGCCGCAGCGTAGCCGACCGGCGCGTAATGTCGATATACGATGATGAAGAGAAAGGAAAGTGGTCAGTAACGCATTACAAGGTACTGGAGCGCATGGGCTATGTAACGCTGATTGAGTGTCAGTTAGAGACAGGCCGCACGCACCAGATCCGAGCGCACATGAAACACATTGGCCACCCGCTTTTTAGCGATGCTACTTACGGCGGCGATAAAATTTTGAAAGGCACCGTGTTTACCAAATACAAACAGTTTGTAGAGAATTGTTTTGAAATGATGCCCCGCCAGGCCCTTCACGCCCAAAGTTTAGGTTTCAGGCATCCATCAAAAAAAGAAGATATTTATTTTGAAGCGCCTTTACCACAAGACTTTGACTCGGTATTGCAAAAATGGCGCAATTATACTGCAACGGTTGCACACCAAAACGGGTAAATGATTGTTAAGTATTTATCATGAGCGCTCCCTTTATTAATTTTAACGACGAGATTTTAGAAGCCGATACCAAAATTTTAACTGCCGGTAACCGCGCTTTTAAATACGGCGATGGTTTGTTCGAGAGTATGCGGATGGCCAAAGGTCACGTTAAATTTATGGATCAGCATGCCGATCGCCTGCAGCGCGGTATGAAGGCTTTAAAAATAGACGGCTATTCGCAAATGGATACCTGGTTTTTGAAAGACCGGGCCGAAGCTTTGGCTATTCGTAATAAAACTAAACATGCCCGTATCCGCCTTACCGTTTATCGCGAAGACGGTGGCTTATACACCCCTGCCCAAAATAAAGCCGGCTTTTGTATGGAGCTGCAACCCATGGATGAACCCCGTTATTTTTTGAATGATAAGGGTCTGATTATGGATGTGTTTACCGATCTGGGTAAGCCGCTGAATTACCTAAGCAACATCAAATCGTGCAACTCGCTGGTGTACGTAATGGGGGGGCTGTTTAAAGCTCAAAATAAGCTGGATGATATCTTTATCCTAAACCAGAATAAATTTCTGTGCGAGGCCGGCAGCTCTAACGTGTTTGTGTGGTATCAAAACCATTTATACACCCCCGCCCTTAGCGAAGGTTGCGTAGAAGGTGTAATGCGACAGGTAGTGATAAACCTTGCCCTCAAACATAAAATCCCGGTAACGGAAGCACAGATCAACCCCGAAATTTTATACGAGGCTGATGAGGTTTTCCTTACCAACGCCACCCGTGGCATACAGTGGGTAATGGGTTATGGTGTTAAACGCTATTTTAATCAGCTGAGTAAGGGTTTAATGGATGAACTGAATAAGTTATAGCCACTACTGCGTGAACCCGCGGATGGTTAGAAAAACCCCGCAGATGATATATATGATACAAAACAGCAGCTGTATTAAAATGTCTGATATATTAAAAGCATCGGTAGTTAGGGTATATAATAAAAACAAACCGGTGATTACATTTACAGGTCCAAACCATTTTGCGTAGTGTTTATCAAACATCCAGCAGGGGATACGGCCCCCGGTGAAATAGCCGTTTACAAAACGTTTATCTGCCCACTCCTCGTAACCGGCAATGTACCCGTCGTTATCTTCGCTCACGTCGCTTTCATCAATATCCAGGGTATTGATTAAAGTAATTGCTTTTTGATGATCTTCCGGCTTTACTAAAAGCACAAAAGGCCCGTCTGTTGTACTTTGGGATACGATGTGGTTCTGGCTTAAGATGCCCTGTGTGTAAAGCAAATTAGCCTCGTAATTAAAGCGGATAAGTTCCTGATATACAACTTCCATAATTCAATATTACGATTTTATTTTTTTAAGATATCATAGTGTAGCGTCTTAAATATTCTCACCGTAATATCTGTTATGAAAGCATTATGCCTATTTTTATTTGCCGCAATGATTGCTACCGGCTGCAAAAAAACATCCGAAGGAACACCGACCGGCAGCATTACCGTTACCGGGAAACTGGAAGTTCAGGGTATTACCACATACCAATATGGCACCCATACCATTAAAAATATCGATCAGTTTTACACCCTTAAAAGCAGCGTTATTAAATTAGATGATTACGCCGGTAAGTCGGTAACCATAACCGGCAATAAGGTTAATGGCTACCCTATAGAAGGTGGCCCGGAACTGTTGGATGTGGTGAGTATTAAGGTGCAGTGATATAGATAATTAAATTTTGTCATTGCAAGGTATGAAGCAATCGTGAACTTAAAGAGCGGCCCTGCCTATTCGCGATTGCTTCGTACCTCGCAATGACAAATGATATAAAGACACCCGCAAATTAGCTTCAATTATCTTCCCTAATTTGTGAAATTCGTACCGGTTAAACCAATTCCGTGAGGATTCGTGCTGGTTTAATTCAAAAGGTATTCTTTAATCGAAGCCAAAATCCCATCCCATAAATCAATACGGGCTTCCAATGCTTTTTTAACAGCAACAGTTGCTTCCTGCCATTTGGTATCGTCATTGTCGCAAAGCTCGGCAGTCATTTCGTAAGCTAAGTGCGAGTGGTGGTCGCCATCTACCTCAATATGGCGTTCCAGGTAGTATAAAAAGGTATCAACCTTACCAGGGAATTTATCGGCAATGCCTTTTACCATGCTAATGAAGATGCCGGGGATCAAATCCTCGCGACCGAACGTAAACACAGCAGCCTGTACGTGCGGTTGGTTACCGGCAATCACATCAAAAGTATGGCGCACAAATTGGCGCGAAGTGTTAGAGATCTCGGCAATCAACAAGGCTTCATCTATGCTTTTACCATCGTGTAAAACGCTGAACAGGTTATTGATCTCGGTAGCAGCGCTGCCTGCTTGCAACATGGCTTGCAAGTAAAGCTCAAAGTGACTGGTGCGATTACCTTCGGCGTCTACATCGCTTTCCTCACCGGTAACAATCTCGTTGATGAGGTAACGCGTATTAGCATTCCCAAGCGGCATCCAGGGAGTGGCAGTGCAGGTAAGGTTTTGCTGCAGGGCTTTCAGCAAGGACATAAAATCCCAAACGGCAAAAATATGGTGCTCCATAAAAACATGCAGATCGGTGAGTGAAGTTATACTGTTATATAACTCATGATTGATCAGTTGTTGCCTGATGGGTTCTATTTCCGTTTTTAGTGTCGCTATCCTGTTGTTCTGCATTGCCTTGTATTTGGTGGGCGCAAAAATAGGAATAGCTGTGGTAGGATGTTGTTAAAAATGGCTTTATGACTTTGGGTTGATTTAGGATAATTTCGGAATTCGGATGTTCAATTTCGGATTTCTTAAATTGTTAAATGCGGAATACGTGTAAATCCGAAATTGAACATCCGAATTCCGAAATCCAATTAACTTAACGGCTTCGGTATCGCCGCAATCAGCCGTTTGGTGTATTCTTTCTGCGGATGATCGTAGATCTGGTCAGCATCGCCAATTTCCTCGATCTGACCTTTGTTCATGATCATGATACGGTCGCTGATGTGTTTGATGACCGACAGATCGTGCGAGATGAAGATATAGGTCAGCTTCATTTCCTCCTGTAATTCGCGCAGCAGGTTCAATACTTGCGCTTGTACTGAAACATCTAAGGCCGAAACAGACTCATCGCAAATGATAAACTTCGGCTGCAAGGCCAAGGCCCGGGCAATTACAATCCGTTGCCGTTGACCGCCTGAAAACTCGTGCGGGTAACGGTTAAAATGATCGGGATTAAGGTTTACCCGCTCCAGTAACTGCAATACTTTTTGCTTGCGCTGGGTATTATTATCGTATAAACCATGCACCTGCAAAGGCTCCATCAGCGAATCGCCGACGGTAAGGCGCGGGTTAAGCGAGGAATATGGATCCTGAAAAATGATCTGCACATCGCGGCGCATTTGCCGCATGTCGTTAGTGTTCAGCTGTCGCAGATCGGTATGGTTAAAACTGATCTGGCCCGAGGTGGGTTCTATCAAACGTAAAATGCTTCGGCCCAGTGTAGTTTTGCCACAACCCGACTCGCCGGCCAAACCTAAAGTCTCACCCGGGAAAACATCAAAGCTGACGCCGTTTACCGCCTTCACCACATTTTTGCCCATGCCAAACAAACCATTCCCAACCGGGAACCACGTGTTCAGATCTTTAACGCTTAACAAAGGTGGTTGACTATATAACGCTTTTTTACGGTCCGCTATTTCAGCGCTGGTGTAGGCATATTCGGCCCTGATTTTATCGATGCTGGTATCGTCAACGCCGTCCGTTAAAAAATCGGCCACTACCGGCAGTTTTTTTAGGTGCAGGTTAGGGGCAGGGCGACAGGCCAACAGACCTTTGGTATAAGGGTGGGTAGGATTAGTGAAAATATGTTTGACGGTACATTGCTCCACTATTTCGCCCTTGTACATCACGGCTACGCGGTCGGCTATTTCGCCGATCACGCCCAAATCGTGCGAGATGAAGACGAGGCTCATGTTACGCTCAGCTTTCAGTTTCAGCAGCAGTTCTATAATGGTTTTTTGTACGGTTACATCGAGGGCGGTGGTGGGTTCGTCGGCTATCAGCAACTCAGGATTGCAGCTGAGGGCCATGGCAATCATTACCCGCTGCTTTTGCCCACCCGAGATCTGATGCGGGTAGCTATCAAAAATAGCTTCGGGCCTTGGGAGTTGCACCTCGTTAAACAATTGGATGGCCGCGGCCTTTGCATCGCTTTTATTTAAGCCCAAATGTAACCGGATAGTCTCGGTAACCTGCTGACCGCAGGTAATCACCGGGTTAAGCGAAGTCATCGGTTCCTGGAAGATCATCGCAATCTGGTTGCCCCTAATCCCGCGCATTTCCTTTTCGGATAAGCTGAGTAGGTTAACATCATCCAGTATAATGTTGCCGCTGATAACGGTATTCTGTTCATCGTGCAACCGCATCAGCGCAAGCGAAGTAACCGATTTGCCCGAGCCAGATTCGCCTACAATGCCCAATGTTTCGCCACGGTTAAGGGAGAATGAAATGCCCTTGACGGCTTCGAACAAGCCATCGCGGGTTTTAAAGGCTACTTTTAAATTGTCAACTTTCAGCATCCTTAATCAACTATGGTGATGTTATCGTCGGCTATCAAATCCTGTCCGCGGAAGCGTCTGAGCAATTGGGCCGTGGCTACCACATCTTTTTGGCAGTAAGTGGTGATACGGTCTAAAGCTTGTTCGTTCCAGTACACATGGGCTACCTGGCTGCCGTCGATATCGTCTTTAGGGGTGGGGATGTTAAATATCGCAGTTAGCAAATTCAGCGAGGTATAGCTTTTATAATCGCCGAATTTCCAAAGCTCCATGGTATCTATGTGATTGATCTCCCAGGGCTTTTTACCGGCAATCTGAAGCTGTGCGGGCAGCTTAATGCCATGAATCAGCATGCGGCGGCAGATGTAAGGAAAATCGAACTCCTTACCGTTATGCGCACAAAGCACCAAACTTGGCGACCGGTCTTTCAGCATCAATGCAAACTTTACCAGCAGTTCCCGCTCATCATGCCCGGCGAAAGATTTCACCCGGAAACCCGTAGGTACATCTTTAGTAAAAACGCCTACCGAGATGCAGATGATCTTGCCAAACTCGGCCCAGATGCCCGCCCGCTCGTAAAAACTATCCGGGGTATCATCCTTGCGCTGGTATTGCGTTTTGGCGTCCCACAGCTTTTGCATGTGTTCGGGCAATTCATCGTGTGTGGCGTATTGGGGTACGGTTTCAATATCCAGCACCATCAGGTTAAGCAAATCAAGCTGTTCAAGCATTCAATATCAATTAAGCAACGCCAAAATAGTGATTGTTCATGGTTCGTAGATCATGGTTGATGGTATTTTCGAGATTTATGGCGTAAAGGTGATGAAGTCACTGAGAAACTTTGTCTTTGCGAGGGACGAAGCAATCGCGGATAGGCAGAGTCGCTCTTACAGTTCGCAATTGCTTCGTACCTCGCAATAACAATTTTGATTAAAATCACTACTTTTGAAGCTAACAATCGCAATACCCCGCTCACTCCATGCAGATCAACCGCCTGTCCATTATTATCCCGACTTATAACGAAGGAAAAACCATTCACCTCATCCTGAATAAAATTAAAGCAGTGCAGCTGGTTAACGGTATTGAAAAGGAAGTGATCATTGTAAACGATTGCTCGGCCGATAATACCGAGCAGGCGATTGAAGAATACCGCGCCGCCAATCCAGATCTCAACATCCAATACTACAAACACGAAATTAATAAAGGCAAAGGTGCCGCCCTGCATACCGGCATCCAAAAAGCCACCGGCGAATACCTCATCATCCAGGATGCCGACCTGGAATACGACCCCGCCGAATATAACGATCTGTTAAAACCCGTTTGCAACGGCTTTGCCGATGTGGTTTACGGCTCCCGCTTTATGGGGGCTAACCCGCATCGCATCCTGTTCTTCTGGCATACCATAGGTAACCGCTGGCTTACCTTCGCCATCAATATGTTTGCTAATCTGAATCTTACAGATATGGAAACCTGCTATAAGCTTTTCAACACCAAAATGATTCAGGGTATCAGGTTAGAAGAACAACGCTTCGGTTTCGAGCCCGAGGTGACCCTTAAAATTGCCCGCATCCCTAAAATTCGCATTTACGAGGTGGGAATCTCCTACTACGGCCGCACTTACGACGAAGGTAAAAAAATCGGTTGGCAGGATGGCGTAAGGGCGATCTGGTGTATTTTGAAGTATGGGATGTTTAAGAGTTAAAGATTTGTAAAGTCTCCATTTTGTCATTGCGAGGTACGAAGCAATCGCGAACTATAAAAGTCTTCTTAACCAATAAGATATGTCTGAGAAAATTCATCAGTACTACGTTTACCTTCTTACCAATAAAGGGAACAGGGTTATCTATGTAGGTTTTACTAACGATATAAAAAAAAGAATTTGGGAGCATAAAGAAGGTATTTACGAAAACTCCTTTACTAAAAAGTACGGTTGTAATAAATTGGTTATTACGAATCGTTTCAATGGGTTCATCAGGCGATAGATAGAGAAAAGCAATTAAAAGGCGGATCGCGTCAGGCTAAAGTTGATTTGATTAATCAATATAATCGCGATTGGAATGAGTTAGAGTTTTGATTTGCATCAGCGACGGCCTGTCTGATTCGCGATTGCTTCGTACCTCGCAATGACAAAGTGGAGAGCTTTCCGTCTTTCTGACTGCGAAGCTTACTTCCCCACCATCACCCCAACTTTATTCAAAATCGGCAGCTTAATAAAGTTCGATTCTACAATACTTTCCGGAAGGAAAATGAATTTTTTATCGAAGATTTCGCGGCCAATGTAGTAGCTAAGCCAGTACTCGTTACTGAGGCCGAAGGTGGCTTCGTCGATTGGTTCTATCAGTTTGTAACCGTTGCCTGCCACTTCAGGGAACATGTGGCGCAGGGTGGATGTTTTTACCTGCTCGCCATCCTTTTCGCCGTAACCTTTTGATGTGATCAACACATTCTCAATCGGCTGATCTTTTAAATTGATCAGGTATACGTACCATATTTTAGACTCCGGGCTTTCTTTCTCCAGCGCCACAGCAATGGCTATATCTTCTACTACGTTTTCGGGGAGGTCTTTTTTCATTGGTCGATAAAAAAGATTGTCATTTCGACCAACGGAAAAAATCTTATACGATATGCGAGGTAGCTACTCAATATATCGTATAAGATTTCTCGCTCACGCTCGAAATGACAAGGTTGTTATTATTTTTTAGCCTTCGGCGCAGCTTTCTTAGCAGGCGCTTTTTTCTTTGCCGGTGTTTTTTTGGCGGCAGGTGCTTTAGCTGCTGCGGCTTTTGGCGCTGCTTTACCAAAGCGACCTTTTTTGCCGGTTGCAGGCGTGGCGTCGGCCAGGGCTTTTACCTCGTCGAAGGTTAGTTCTAAAGGTTCTTTCCCTTTCGGGATTTTTACGTTCAGTTTTTCAAACTCAATGTATGGTCCCCAGCGGCCGTTTAATATTTTAACTTCAGGGTTTTCGTCAAACACTTTGATCAACCGCTCGGCATCGCGTACGCGTTTGGCTTCTATAATTTCTATGGCTTGCGGTTCGGTTACATCCAGCGGATCAATCTCCTTTGGCAGCGAATAAAACGCGCTGTTATGGCGAATGTACGGTCCGAATTTGCCGATGGCTACAGTCATATCCTTGTCCTCGTAAAAGCCGACCTTTTTAGGCAGTTTAAACAATTCTAAAGCTTCGTCCAGGGAAATGGTCTCAATCATTTGCCCTGCTCTTAAACTGGCGTATAATGGCTTCTCCGGGTTCTCGTCTGTAGCGTTTTCACCCACCTGCACAAACGGACCGTAGCGGCCTATCCGTACCGAGATTTTTTTGCCACTTTCCGGGTGTACGCCTAATTCGCGTTCGCCAGTGGCTTTATCAGCTGTTTTTAATGTATTCTCAACTTCAATATGGAAAGGCTGGTAAAACTTGCGGATCATATCCGTCCATTCTTCCAGTCCCTGGGCTATCTCATCAAATTTTTTCTCAACGCCTGCGGTAAAGTTAAAATCAACAATCCCCTGAAAATATTGCACCAAAAAGTCGTTCACCACGGCGCCAATATCGGTAGGGAATAATTTATTGCGCTCGGCGCCGGTGTTTTCGCTGCGCTGCTCTTTAGTGATGCTACCGGCTTTCAGTGTCAACACACGGAAATTACGGGTGCGGCCTTCGCGCTCTTCTTTAACCACGTAACCGCGGTTTTGAATAGTGCTGATAGTAGGGGCGTAGGTAGATGGTCGGCCAATGCTCAGTTCTTCTAACTTCTTCACCAAGCTTGCTTCAGTATAACGGGCCGGTGGGCGCGAATAACGCTCGGTGGCTGTCATCTCGTTCATGTTCAGTAGCTGGCCAACTGTTAACGGCGGTAACATGGCGTTATCTTCATCCTGGGTGTTGTCTTCATCCTCATCGTTCGATTCAAGGTACACTTTCAGGAAACCGTCAAATTTCATCACCTCGCCATTGGCGGTCAGTTCTTCTTTACGGGTTGATATGCCAATTTTAGCGGTGGTTTTTTCAAACTGCGCTTCGCTCATTTGCGATGCAATAGCCCGCTTCCAAATCAACTCGTACAAACGTTTCTCCGAGTTATCCCCGTCAACGGTATGCACATCAAAATAGGTAGGGCGGATAGCCTCGTGAGCTTCCTGCGCGCTGGCCGATTTGGTTTTGTATTTTCTTAGCGTATGATATTTTTCGCCATAAGCGCGTACTATCTGTGCCTGTGCGGCGTTGATGGCCGTATCCGACAGGTTAACCGAATCGGTACGCATATAGGTGATCTTACCACTTTCGTACAGCTTTTGGGCAACCTGCATGGTGCGCGATACCGAGAACCCTAACTTGCGGCTGGCTTCCTGCTGCAAAGTAGAGGTAGTAAACGGCGCAGCCGGTGAACGGCGCAGCGGCTTGGTCTCTAAACTATTTACCTTAAAGGTAGCATCAACACAGTCGGTTAAAAATTTCTCCGCATCTTCCTGTTGGCTATAGCGCTCGGCCAGTTCTGCTTTAAAAGCTTCGCGTCCTTTACCAAAGGTGGCAGCTATACGGAAAGCAGCTTCGGCAGTGAATTTATTTACTTCGCGTTCGCGGTCTACAATTAACCTTACCGCTACCGATTGCACACGACCTGCTGATAACGATGGTTTAACTTTCTTCCATAACACGGGCGAAAGTTCAAAACCTACCAACCTGTCCAGCACGCGGCGGGCCTGTTGTGCGTTAACTAAGTTGTAATCTATTTTACGCGGATTTTCAATTGCCCGCATAATAGCAGGTTTGGTAATCTCGTGAAATACGATGCGTTTGGTGGTAGCATCTTTTAAACCAAGGGTTTCGAACAAGTGCCAGGAGATCGCTTCACCCTCCCGGTCCTCATCGGATGCGAGCCATACCATCTCGGCTTCCTTGGCTAATTTTTTTAATTCGGCCACTATTTGTTTTTTATCGGCCGGTACCTCGTACTTCTGCTCGAAGTTGGAGGCGATATTAATGGCGTCATCGCTTTTGACAAGATCGCGAATATGTCCGTAACTCGATTTCACGGTAAAGTCCTTCCCGAGGTACCCCTCGATGGTTTTGGCCTTGGCCGGTGATTCGACAATGAGTAGATTTTTCGCCATTAAGTGATATTTTCTGCAAATAAAATAGAAAGAAGTGGATTAGCAAATTTGTTTGGGATAATGTTTTTTTGTTTTTCCGTTAAGAAATTGAAAACACATCAGCGTAGAGACACGATACTTCGTGTCTTTTTGTACGGTTTTTACCGTTTATCAAGACAAACAAAAACATAAACAAGAGGCACGATGTGTTGTGTAAACAAAAGACACGAAGTATCGTGTCTCTACGATTTTTCTCCTACATCAAAAATCCACCACCCAAAAGGTCGTTCCCCTCGTAAAACACAGCCGACTGCCCCGGCGCAATGCCCGACACGGCGTGATCGAAAGATACCTTCATATATTCGCCCATTTGCACAATGCTGCTTTCGGCACCGGCATCTTTGTAACGAATTTTTGTTACGGCCTGTAAAGGCTCGTTAATGTTTTCGTATTTAATAAGGTTAAGGTTGCGCACCCAGGCTTCGCGTTTTTGCAATTCTTCTTCGGTGCCTAAAACTACGGTATTATTATCCGCATTAATTTTGGTAACAAACATAGGCTTGCCAAAAGCAATACCCAAACCCTTACGCTGGCCAATGGTGTAGAACGGATAGCCCTGGTGTTTGCCCACTACAGTGCCGTCAGTCAATACAAAATCACCCTGACCAACCCGTGTGTCCAGATCTTCTACCTTGTGCCTTAAAAAGCTCCGGTAGTCGTTATCGGGCACGAAGCAAATCTCGTAGCTTTCGCTTTTATTAGCCAGTTCGTGCTGACCCATATCCAGCGCCATTTGGCGGATAGCCGGTTTGCTGTAACTCCCCAACGGAAATTTAGTGCGCGCCAGATTTTGTTGCGACACGCCCCAAAGTACGTATGATTGGTCTTTATTTTCGTCCTTCCCTTTAGAGATCACATAACGGTTATTATCCTGCAAACGGATGTTGGCGTAATGCCCGGTGGCAATAAATTCACAATCCAGTTTATCGGCGCGTTTTAACAGCGCTTCCCATTTAATGTGGGTATTACACAGCACGCAAGGGTTAGGCGTGCGACCGGCCATGTATTCATCCACAAAGTTATCGATCACAAAATCGCCAAACTCATCGCGGATATCCAGGATATAATGCGGGAAACCATAACCTACGGCCAATGCCCGGGCATCATTAATACTATCCAGACTGCAGCAGCCGGTTTCTTTTGAACTGCCCCCGCTCGATGCATAGTCCCAGGTTTTCATGGTGAGGCCAATAACCTCGTACCCCTGCTCGTGCAGCATTACCGCTGCAACCGAGCTGTCAACCCCGCCGCTCATGGCCACCAAAATACGTCCGTGCTTACTCATTATGCCGCAAAGATAGGCATTTAGTGTTTAGTTGATTATTGAATGGAGATTAGTTGCTTTATAATGACTTACAGAGAGTAGCAAGTATATAGTATCGAGTATCAAGACTTTAGAAATGAGAGTTAAGATAAGCAGGTTTTCTTAGTTATGCTGAACCGCGTAAGTATCTTGATACTTGATACTAACTACTCAATACTAATTCCTGTATTGCCAAAATATCCCTTTATCAAACGGTGTCCAAACGCAGGCTTTTTGCCCGGCGGCTTTTAGGGCGTTGTTGGCCCAGGTGTTGCAGGTGTAAAAAATATTGTAACGGCGCTTGGCATCGTAAAAAGCATCGTATTGGTTATAGTTGGCAGTAGTAGGGATGTTGATGATTTGCCCGGCACTGTCGGTTTTAAAGCTGTTTTGAATGTAGTTGATCAAGTGCCCGTATTGCGCTTTGCTGATCATGATCTTTTTACAGTCGGAACCCTCGCTCAGGCTTTTGTAAAATGTGGCATGTATGGCCGACGTACTTAAACCGGTAGCTGCTTTAAAGGCTACGCTAAACTTCAGCTGCGCCCATGTTAGGGTATTTAAATAGAAGCCCTTATCGCCCCAGCCAAAAGCCATTAAGCGGGCGGTGGTATCTTTGGATATCGTGTTTTCAAACTTTACCTCACAACTCCAATCCATCTGCTCGTTACGCAGGGGGACTACAATATCGGTATGCACGCCGTTGGTAAGGATGTAAATAGCAACTTCGGGTTTGGTGTCCGTTTCTTTTGATGTGCTGAGGTGAGAGAAGCCGTAAGCCGACAGCAAGTATAGAGCCACAAACCCAACTATGCAAGCTAAGGCAATGCCGATGATTTTTAACGCTTTTTTAAGATGTTTCAATCGTGATGATTAATGATTTGCACTTAAAGGTAGGGTTTGAAAATTAAATAACGAAGAGTAACTCCCTTGCCTGATTGACCGATCGGGTTTTAATGCAAGCGTGTACTTTATGTTAACAATAAGCCCGGGTAAATCTTGTTTTCGCCAAACGTTATGTTTTAGTTCTATTGGTTGTAAATCACCCCTTTGGGTTGTAAATGTTGCCTTTTAGGCATTTTTAGTTTTAAAAAGCAATATTTTAGTAATGTAAACAAATGCACTGAATTATGTTAAGCGTACCAAATTTCAGCTTTTTTTAGGAAGTTGTACAGACGGGAACGTATGTGTGAAAGACCTTTAGAATAAATACCCTTTTTTATTAAAATTTTATTAAAACTGCATTAAACTATTGTAACAATTATATTGAAGTTTATATATTAGGGGACTGATTAATACTATTGAACAACTATTTTATTTTTTGATGAAAACTATTGCGAGTTTAACTATCGAACAAAAATTGCAGGGAATTATTCTGGCCATTATTGGTGTAGTAGCCCTGGTTGATTTTGTGATTCTGTAATCTGACCAATTACAAACCTGACAAAACATTCAAGGCGCCCATGAGGCGCCTTTTTTGTTGTAGAATAAGTTTTAAAGTTACTATCGCTTATAACGACGAGTAGAAAGTTAAGCCGCTGCAAAGCTCATCTTCGGTACAGATGTTGTCTATTTTGCATTTGCCAATGCGGGTAAGTAACGAGCAGTTGATCTTATCGCCAAAATTCTTTTTATCTTTTTGCATCAGGCTGTACAGATCGGCATGGCAATCGGCAGCTATTTCGTAGCGTGGGTATAAATCTGTTATTACCTTAACAATCTCATTTAAAGCTTCCTGGCTTAAGCCTGATTTTTTCCATGATAACCACGATTCGCAGATCATTCCGATAGCGATAGCTTCGCCATGCGTTAACGGATTTTCATCGTGTTCTAACGACCATGTTTCAACCGCGTGACCAATAGTATGGCCAAAGTTTAAAGTCTTACGGATTGCTTTTTCCCTCGGGTCGTTGATAACAATTTCGTTTTTGATCTCTACCGAGCGGTGTACCAGTTCTGCTGTAGGTTTGGTCAGATCGCTTGTTTTTAACTCAGCCCAATAGTCTTCATCGGCAATAAGGCCGTGTTTCAACATTTCGGCAGTGCCTGATAAAATTTGACGGGCAGGCAGCGTGTTGATAAAGCTATGTTCCATAAACACCGCTTTAGGCTGCGCAAAGGTGCCTACAATGTTTTTAATGCTATCTAAATCGATACCGGTTTTGCCACCTACCGATGCATCTACTTGTGATAATAGGGTAGTTGGTACGTGTACAAAATCAATCCCGCGTTTGTAGGTTGATGCCGCAAAGCCGCCCATATCGCTGATTACGCCACCGCCAAGGTTGATTAACAAACTATTACGGTCTGCACCGAAATCGATCAGCATTTTCCAGATTCCTACGCAAAAATCGATGGTCTTGCTTTCCTCGCCCGAGTTAATCTCGATCAGATCGTACTGCGCATCTTCGGCCAGGTATTTTTGTAGCGTAGGTAAGCAATGCTCGGCGGTATGCTCATCGGTAAGGATGAAGAATTTAGAGTAGCTGCCCACTTCTATAAACTTAGTCAGTTCGGTTAGGCTGTTGTTAAAATATACGGGATAGCCAATGCTATTTATCGTTTCCATTGTTGTGTCAAGTGTTTCCATTTTTTTTAATTATATCACTATGATTTTTTGACCGTCAAACTCTACTACGTCGCGCTGTTTTACTTTTAAGCGCTTGCGGTAATCCACCACGCCGTTGTATTTTACCAGGCCTTCAGATACTACAATCTGCGCTTCGCCGCCGGTTTGTACCAAATGGGTAGCCTTTAGTAATTGGATCAGCGGGATGTACTCGCCTTCAAGTTGAAACTCAATCATATCGGCGGCAAAAATAAACTATTCAATCAATAATGGGTTATGTTAAAAAGCATTTTCTAATTTTGCACGATGTTATCATCTCAAACTGATCCTGCACCCGCAAAGGGTAAACTATCTTTCGACGACACCGAGATCGCCTTCAAGCACGCATCAAACACCGACTTAAGGAGGGCTTACTGGCTTTTCAGGGCTATCAATATCAACTTTTTGGTAAAGGTTGGTCCGCCGATAACCAACTTTGCCATGAATATTGGTTTGCCCATAAAAGGACTGATCAAAGCCACCATATTTAAACATTTTTGCGGCGGCGAAACCATTGAAGGCTGCGATGCTGCCATAAAAAACCTGGCAAGCGGCGGGGTAGGTACGATATTGGATTACTCTGTTGAAGGGGAAGATGATGAGCAGGTATTTGACGAGACACGTGATGAAATTATCCGCACCATCATCCGCGCCACCGGCGACCCGGCCGTACCAATCACCGTTTTTAAAGTAACCGGCGTTGGCCGTTTCGGCCTGTTAGAGAAACTGGATGCCAAAGAAAAGCTGACTGCTGACGAAGAGCAGGAATGGCAAAAAGTACAAGCCCGTGTAAAAGCGATTTGCGATAAGGCCTTTAACAGCAATGTGCCAGTGATGATTGATGCTGAGGAAAGCTGGATTCAGGATACCATTGATATGCTGGCCTTAAATATGATGCGGGCTTACAACAAAGAAAAGATTATTGTTTATAATACCTACCAGCTATACCGTCACGATAAGTTAGCATCGCTGAAAGCGGATTTTGCTATCGCGGATGAAGAAGGCTTTATTTTAGGCGCTAAGCTGGTACGCGGCGCTTACATGGAAAAGGAACGCAAGCGCGCCGCCGAAAAAGGCTACCAATCGCCCATACAACCCGACAAAGCATCGGCAGATAAAGACTATGACGCTGCCCTGCGTTTCTCGGTTGAACATATCGATAAACTGGCCATAGTAGCCGGTACCCATAACGAGGACAGCTGCAAACTGCTGGCTACTTTATTAGATGATAAAAAGGTTCCGCACAATCACCCGCACGTGTACTGTTCGCAATTATTAGGCATGAGCGATAACCTGAGCTTTAACTTGGCCAACGCAGGCTATAACGTAGCCAAATACGTACCCTACGGACCGGTAAAAGCCGTCCTTCCATACCTCTTCCGCCGCGCCCAGGAGAACACCGCAATTGCCGGGCAAATGAGCCGCGAACTGGGTTTGATTTTGAAAGAGAAGCAGAGGAGAGGGGTTTAGGTTGGAGATTGAAGATTTGGTTAGAAAGACTTACGAAGCTTTTAAAACTTCGTAAGTCTGAAATTTAAAGTACGATATTTACTTCATGCGCTTCCCACAAGGCAGGTACTTCTAATTTATAAGCCAGCTTATCTAAAACAGCCGCCGGTACCACATCCTCCCGGTTTTTATTTTGGCCATGCAATAATTTGTAAGGCACTTCGATGTAAACGATACTTACTTTGGCTTTGTAAATGGTAAACAAGTCTATCAATTGTACCCGCATTGGCTGGTAGTGTTGGTGGCATTCCATACAAACGATTTTTGCTTGCGCAGATATTCCCTTGCCTGCTCCTTGGCTTCCTGAATGATTTGCCCGTTACCCGTTTTGTCCGTTGGCGAAATACCGTTCGCTACACGCATCGCATCTAACGATATTACCGGCCAGTCCGGATAATGCTTTTTAATAAACGTATCCTTGCCGGCACCCGGTAAGCCGCTCATCAAAATAACCTCTGCCCCAGGCTCTTCAAATGGAACGTAGTCGAGATAAGTATCATCGTGCTGCATATAATACATTTGTGCTGATGGAGATGCAAACTCACGTGCTTTTCCCCAGCAATTATTTTCCTGACAAAAAGCTTCAAAGCAATCTATCCGGTACAGCATCTCGTCTTGATCATCGCAAATACGGCCCAGCATATCTGCCCGGGCCAGTAAGGCCAGCCATTTGGTGTTTACTTCTATACTTGCTTTTACCAAGGCTTTTAAGGGATCGGGTTTCTCAAACAACCATATGGGCAAACCATGATGCCGTACCAAGCTCACAATCTGCTCGCGAATACCGAAGGGCGCCGGTTCATTAACATATAAAAAATGCCGGGCAAATTGCGCACCTTTACGGGCATGCCCGTTTGATGTAATGCTGCCATCGGCTTCAAAAATCGTTGTACTATACTTCTCAACATCGTGCAACAGCGCTGCCGCCCACAATACTTCACGATCCTGCGCGGCAAGGTTCAAGTAAGCCTGTTCATTTTCTAAAGCGGTAATAACCATTTGGGTATGAATGGCTACATTGCCCTCGGCATGGTATCTTACATCCTGCTCAACTGTTTTCATCTGGTTTACCCAATCAAATCGCTCTTCCAGGTAATCCCAATTTTTGTTTTCGCTAATAGTCCACATGTTTACCTCCTTCCGTTATTAATGGTGCGCGTTTCCAGTTACGCGTCCAGTGCTGGTCTGTCTTAACATGCCCTTTCCTTACATATTTAAATACATTTTGGGCAAATGCGTCCACGTTAAAACTATCCGCATTTCTGGTAACCACACCTTCCATTGTCGATGTTTTTTTTAAATGCACATCATAAGGATCAAATACCCCCGGTCCGTTTACCAAAATAGCCATCTCTGCTTCAAATAGTGAACGATCAGCCGGTGCGGCTTCCATTTTAATTACCGGTACGGTAGACAGATCGAGCATGGCTGCGTAAAATTTAGTTTCTTCCCAGCTTAGCCACTTATCATGTTCCCTGATACCGAACACATAAAAATGACGGTCGAGCTTACGATATTCAATGGAATGGATCGCGTATAAATTCTCACCGAAAATTTCCAAATCGCCAAGTTGATGTTTGGTTTGTTGCCAAAATCGCCGCAGGCTTTCCGTCCACGGCGAGGTGGTTGGTGCTGCGTGCGAGCGCGCAAAAACGCCCAGTTTAGACAGGCAATTATTTTCGCCGTCCAGTTTTTCGGTATGTATAATGTTTGGGATGTTTTGCAAATGCTCCCAATAGTCGTGTGCTATACGGTCATCGCTGGTTGTGCCCGGCGAAAACGGATAATGATAGGTACGACCATATTTTGTTGATATAGCCATGTTTTCAAGATTAAAATAAGAAATAGAAATTCGCTTCCTTCCCGTAGAGGTGGGAAAGATCATAAACAATTTATGCGCGGGCGATTACATGACTCAAAACTTAAAAGGGTTTGCTGCTGCAAATGTAAGCAATTAATTGATAATTGCTTAATGGCTAAAATAGACAGGGTTTTCTTTTAGTTTTCTGCAACATCCCCAATAAACCTGTGTCATTTATTTACTAACTTAACCAAATGAAGCGTACCTTAACCCTGATCGCCCTAACTCTATCCGTAGCTATCAGCTTCGGGCAGAGTAAATCAAAAGCTAAACCAGCTTTAAAACTACAGCCACTTATTTTGCGCGGGCAATTGAAAAATTCGCCTGAAAAATTGTTGAATGTGGGCTTTACAGATGAGAACGGGATTCGCACACTGGATACCCTCCGCCTGGATGCAGAGGGTAAGTTTTACCTGAAAACCTATAAGATTAAAAACCCTCAGGTGGCCAGTATCCAACAAAAAACTACCCAAATTAACGGCCTGTTTTTGGCACCAGGTTATGATTTGACCATTACCGGCGATGCCACCGATTTTAAAACGCTCTTTAAAACCACCCGTATAGAAGGCGTGGGTTCGGAGAGTAATCAGTTCCGCACCATGCGTAATGCTATTTTAGCCGGCCGTATGGGAGATAAACCCTGGTACGAGATGAATGCGGAGGATTTGATAGCCTATTCGAAGCAAGACCGCCGGGAAAGCGACTCGCTGGTACATGCCGCTTTCGATCCGTATCTAACTAAACAAAAAAATACGAAGGGTGATAAAGCTGCCGTTACTGCTGCGCCTAAAGATGAGTTCCTGGCCTACTTTAAAAATATGCTGTTGCTGAATAATAAATTTAAGCAGCTTTACTACGTTCTTAATTTAGCAAATCAAAAAAAGTACGATTATAACGCGGGCAAAACACTGTTAGAAACTAATATCGACCCTAAGCTGCTTGCTGATATGAACCGGGACGAATACCTCGTATCCGACGATTATAAGATCTGGATAGCCAACGGCGAGTACCTTGATTTCCTGATTAAACAGGATTACCTGCGCGACTCGACCCTGAAAAAAGTTAAAGGCTACCGGCTGGTAAAAATGGATCAGATTTATACCGGTAAAGTCAAAGATTATGTGCTTTACCAGCAAATGGATGCCGATATTACCTTCGCCAAAAACTTCGATAGGTTAAACCGGATTAAAGAAATGTTTGCGCCCTACATTGCCAAACTGCAAAATAAGGTTTATCAAAAAAAGCTGACCGACGGCTTTAAAGCTAAAGAAACCGAGTTAGCTGCGACCACCGTTGGTAAACCCGCCCCGGCCTTTACCCTACAAAGCGATGCAGGTACACAACATAGTTTAGCCGATTATAAGGGCAAGGTTGTGTTTATTGATCTTTGGGCCAGCTGGTGTGGTCCCTGCCGCGAGCAGACACCTTTCCTGGCTAAATTGTACGATAAATATAAAAGCGACGATCGCATTGCCATTATCAGCGTAGCCGTAGCCGATGGTAATAAAGAATGGCGGCAAGCGCTTGAAAAAGACAAGCCCACCTGGCTGCAATTAATTGATAAAGATAACCTGGTAGATAAGGCTTACGTGGCTAATATGATTCCGCAGTTTATTATCGTTGATAAAAAAGGAAATATCGCCAACTTTAACGCTCCGGGACCGAGCAGCGGGAAAGAACTGGAAGATTTGCTGCTGACAGAAATGGCGAAGTGAGTGGACGGGTTTAAAAGAGGGCTGTCAGTTTGAGCTTGTCGAAGACTGGTGTGGTGGCCTGCCCTGCGCTCCACACTGCGACAGGCTCTGTGTGACCCCCGACAGGCATCTTGTTTACAACAAACCGTTTGTGGCGAAGAATTTTTGAATGGTATCCGGCGCGGTCATCAGGTAGGTTTGGATGCCTAAAGTTTTGGCTCCTTCCAGGTGTTGCGGGCTATCGTCAATAAACAGGGTTTCGGCAGGGTTAAGGTTGTTCTCATCCAGCAATTGTTGAAAAAAAGCCACATCCGGCTTACGTTTACCTGTTAAGTGCGAATAGTAAGTGCGTTCGAACAAGTGGTCGTTCCCCTCGAACTGGAAATCGCGGCGCAGGTAATTCATAATGTGCGAGTAATGGATATCGTTGATATTACTCATCAAAAATGTGCGATACTTGCCCTTTAGTTTCAACAACAGGTCGTGATTACCTTCGGCGATGCCTAAGAGCATGCTGTTCCAGGCGGTGTCAATTTGCTCATTGGTAATAGCGGCGTTGCCCGAGATCTCACGGATTCGATCGCGAAACTGGGCGGCGGTAATTTCGCCTTTATCAAAAGCATCAAAAATAGCGTCCTGCTGGCGATGGCCGAAAAATTCGCTGGCGTTGCCGATACCCAGATCGGTAAAAGCCTGCTGTGCCAGCTTAAAATCGATACTGAAAATTACGTTACCGTAGTCGAATATGATGTTTTTGATGTTTTCCATTTCCGCGTTTTACCTGTGCCGCAAAGATGGAAAAAATCTCCGATAGGGTGCAGGCCGGCTTAATGATTACCGGCCATTTTTTTAACATCAAAATGCAGGTTAGGTGTCAACCAGTAAAGCAAAATTACTCTTGAATAACGGAAACTGATAGGTGACATCAAAAAAGCCGGGATAAGCAAAGTGAATACATACAGTAATGGATTTTCGCTGCCGGTTAACACGTAAGTAGCTACGGCCATAGTAACCAATAAGGCTACATTCATAGCGTAACTTACAAACATGGCTACATAAAAATATCCAGGCTCCGTCTCAAAATGGAAACCGCAGTGCGGGCAATCTTTATGCATTTGTTGGCCTTTAAAGCTATACGTATCGTTTGCAAACATATTACCGGTACGGCATTTTGGGCATTTGGCATGCAGGGCAGAATTAAATTCAGATGGGATGAGGGTTAAATTAGCATTGTTGTTGCGTGCGGTTTTCATAATACTGCGTTTTTAATTTTATTTCTAAATTCCTCGGGACTGAGGTTTTCTTGCTTTTTAAAGAATTTGGTGAAGTAGGAATTATCTGCAAAATTCAGCCTGCGCGCTATCTCGCTCACCGTTAAATCGAAGTTAATGAGTAAGCGTTTAGCTTCTAAAATAATCCGGTTACGAATCACCTCGCCTGCCGATTGATTTAACAAGTTATTACACAAGGCATTTAAATGGTTGGGCGTAATGTAAAGCAGTTCGGCATATTCTTTCGGGAGTTTTAAGGTATGGAAGTTGGCTTCCAATAACTTTTGGAAGCTTTTAAGCAGCGTATAATTATAGCCCGTTACCATAGGTGCCACCGGTTGTTTGCTTACCCGAGCAATGTGAATGAACAGTTGCAGCAATAGGGTACGAATCATGTCCGAACCGCCGGCTTCCGGGCTTTCGTTCTCAGAAATAATTCGTTCGAAAATGAAACCAACTTCTGACTGTATCTCAGTCGGGATGTTAATTACCGAATCATCAGGCACACCGTTGAAAAAACGAAACTGCTCCAAATAATCATGTTTCAGTAAAAAGCTTTCGAAAAAATCTACTGAAAAGTTAATCACGTAACCATCGACCGCGCCTTCAAAACTCCAACTGTGCGCCTGGCCCGGAATCATAAAGTATATTTGATACGGCAATACGGGATACTGCTGAAAATCTACCGCGTGACTGCCGCCACCCTGGGTAAATAATACCAGGTGATAAAAATTATGTTTATGCGGCAGTCGCAAATTCTGATGAACTTCCAGATACGGCGCGAAGCGACTGACCATGATATCGTCGCTCTTGGCATCGGACAGGGTGCAGATATCGTAAACAGGGAAGTTCGTCTTCATGATGATACAAAGGTAAATGAGCGGATTGGATTAACTGTGGCGTTATTTATAGTAAATATGGTATTATTTACTGATTGGTAAAAATAAGCTAAGTTAGGATGATTGCGATATCGCGGTAATAATCGGAAATGTTATCTTATGAGACTGGGCAATACAAAACCGGCTATCAATTAAATTAAGATTCCCCGATTATTAAACTGCTGATAAATAAGGCTTTCAAATTAATTAAATATTATCCTTTTGTAATTGACTACAAATCCGTAAAATTGCAGCCGGAAATTAAACACCGATAACCGCGCCTATAGCTCAGTCGGTTAGAGTAGAAGACTCATAATCTTTTGGTCCCTGGTTCGAGCCCAGGTGGGCGCACTGAAAAACAAAAAGCCGTTTATTCGTAAGATAAGCGGCTTTTTTAATTTTAATAAAGGTAACTAATTCAATTCCTGTGCCTAAATAACGGGAGGACAAGCATTATCGGGAAACGTGCCTAAAAGCCAGGCGCCTGCTGATCCCAATCAGTAAGCTACCCAGCACCGTAAAAATCAGTAAAACAAAAAATGCATTAACCGCGACTTGAGGATAACCGAATTTCGCGGCGTTGACAAATGGGTAGGGATAGTCGCCAGTATAAGCACCGCGACAAAGCGCATAAAACAAATAGGTCAAAGGGAAAACTGCCCATGGAAACAGCAAGGACCAGCGCAAAGACTCCTTCGGCACAACAAAAAACCAAAACAAAAGATAAGTAACCGGGCTCAGTTCATGCAATAAAACATCAGTCAGTTTAAACAATCCGGTCAGCTGCCATATCCCTTTTAATACAGTGGCATAGATTAAACCCACTATTAAAATGTATACTGCAATAGCGGTTAATACAGAAGTCTTTGAAAAGAAGCGTCCCAAATTGGATGTCGGAAATAACCAGATCGAGGTCATCGCCACAGCGATCAGTAAATTGGTTTGAATTGTGTAATAGCTCAGGATTTGGATAAGGGCGCCACCAAAAGACCGACCCTGCGCCTGGTATTGATTGGTTGAGATGACGAATTGCAACACCAGCGCAAACCACAGCATAAGGGTGTTGGCAATTAAAAACAAGCGCTGTGTTTTACTTTTGATCATAAGCTATGCTGCAAGTTATTAAAAACATTAGATTTTGGCCCTATATTAAAAGTGAATTTATACTTATGCTACGACGCATTGACAAATAAAAATAATATCGAATCACTCCCTCTACATTAGAATAGATTCCATATTTCAACATCGTTCAAGTTGTTTGCTGCCCAATCTGTTTTGGGAGTTAGTAACCGGTGATAAGATCGTAGTGTAGTAGTTACGATTATAGCCTAATTTTTTGTCACGCCTTTAAAAGATATGCGTCTTATATAAAATTAACACCACGCGATGATGTATAAGTTCCCGGCAAAAACTATTAAGATAGCCCTTTTTATATGTTTACTGTTCATTGGTTTCAAAGTTGAGGCGCAAAGTCCCTGGGATAACTTTTTCAAACACGATACCCTTGTTGATAAGCATTTAGGCACCATTGTTATCCATACTACTAAAACCCGGAGTAGCATAAAGAAGCCTTTGCTGGTGTATATAGACGGTTCGGGGAATTACCCTTTGTTTTATCGTAAAAGTAACGGCAACTACAATACTTCCGTGGCATTTGATATTGCGAGGTACGCTAAAGATTATACCATCGTATTAATCAGTAAGCCGGGAATTCCTTTTAGCGATAGCCTTCGGTATCAATCCGGGAATGCCTATTATCCGGTAAACAATACTTATAATCGTTACTATAGTTTACAATGGCGGGCTGGGGCTGCATCCAAAGCAATTGATTATTTGGTTAAGCATGCGCCTGTAGATACTAAGCGAATTGTGGTTATGGGCTATTCAGAAGGGTCGCAAGTGGCACCGGCTGTGGCTGCGCTTAATAAAAAGGTTACGCATGTAGTTTGCTTTGTGGGTAACGGGCTTAATCAGCTTTACGATTTTATAATTAATACCCGCTTACAGGTAGACAGGAATGTGATTACCGCAGAACAAGGACAAAAAATCGTCGACTCGTTATACGCCGTTTACGGTAGTATTTATGCAGATCCGTCATCTACCGCCCATAAATGGTTTGGTGCTACTTATTTAAAATGGAGCAGCTTTTCTGAAACAACCCCGTTAGAGAACATGCTGAAACTTAATATCCCTATCCTGTACATAGCAGGCGGTAAAGACAATAATCAAACTATAATTGATATGGATTACGTGAAGCTTGAGTTTTTACGAAAGGGAAAGACCAACCTTACGTACAAAGTTTATCCCAATAGCAATCACGGTTTCCAGGAGACAGCATTAAAAGACGGCAAAGAAATTAAAGTTGACCGTAGTGACGAAGTAAATCAGTTTGCCATGGATTGGCTGACAGTAAACTGAGTAATGCTATAAAAAGTTAAGCGTAACTTGCGATCAAACCGCTGTCGCCGGGATAAAAATAAAGAAGTTAGACCCCTGCCCAAATACGCTTTCAAAGCCAATGCGGCCACCCTGGCGTTCAATAAACTCTTTACAAAGCAGCAGGCCCAGGCCAACACCTTTCTCGTTATTGGTGCCGAATGATGGCTCGGTGTTAAGGGCAAATATCTGATCCTGCTTTTGTGGGTCGATACCTTTACCGCTATCGCTTACGCTCAGTTTACACTCACCATTAATTAAAGTGGCCTTAACGTTGATGTGGCCATCGGTAGGGGTAAATTTAATGGCGTTACTGATCAGGTTGCGCACCACCAATTGCAGCATGTCGGCATCGGCAGTTACAGTTATTGCCGCATCTACATCGTAATTAAATATGATATCCTTTTTGACCGCCTGGGTTTTGCCCATCTCCAGCGTGCTTTGAATAGTTGCAAGCAGGTTTAATTGACTAATGTGTGCCGATGGCCCTTCCATTTGCGACTTAGACCATTGCAGCAAGTTCATCAGCATATCCATAGTGCCGTTTGTCGCGCTCAGCAGTTCTTCCTGTAAGTGCACCCGTTCAGTCTCATCCAGATCAAAATCATTCAACAGTTGCAGGTAACCCTGTATGTGGATGAGCGGCGCCCGCATATCGTGCGATATGATGGACATTAGTTTATTCTTCTCCGCATCGCTTTTCTCTAACTGGTCTTTTTGCAATAAAATCTGCTGGTTACGTGTTTCAATAGCCAGGTTCTTCTCTTCGGTAGCTATCCGTTCCTTGTCATAACTTTTACGGATAAATTTAATAACGATGTATATTACAATCACCGGCAGCGGGAACACGGTCAGGCGGTCCACCAGTTCACCTAAGCCCGGGCCGAAGGGATGGTTAACCAGTTCCGGGTGCAGGTAAGCAGCGATATGCAGGGCTAAGAACGAGACGATATAGATAATCAGCCAGTAAACATGCTGCCTGTATGGCGATATGGCAAACACCAATAACAGGTAAGCGGGCCAAATGACATCGGTAGAGCCGTTGATGCCCGAGTTGGCAAAATAGTTAACCGAGAATATCAGTAAACCGATTATCCCAAACAGGACGCTGCTATGCTGCTTCCCGTTAAAACGGGAGTTATAATACTGATAAGCAAAAAAGCAGGCCATGATAAATGCCGATACCGAACCGGTGTATAAGCCTGCAAAAAAGTTGTAGGGTATGTAAACAAAGCCCAGAGTCATAGCCCCGATGCTGATAGAATGGAAAATCCGGCTCTCTAAAGCGAACGCCTGCGGACTCCCTATCAGGTTAAACCATAGGTTGTTCAATTTTTTTAGCATAGGTAGATGTAGACCTGCACAGCTTAGCGCCATGTATTTTCAAATATAGAAAGTTTTTTTACTGCAACAACCTATACTAAATGGCGCAACAACAAACCTAAAACAGCTTTATTTTTGTGATGCCGGTGTGGTAAACTTCAGCACGTAATAGGTGGCTGGCGTAGTCCCCACATTGCGGATGCTATGCAAAATGTTTGATCCCTGAAAAATGATCGAACCCGTCCCGGCGCGCTTTAGCTGGCCATTCACCAGGCACTCTACGTTGCCTTCCTTAATAATCAGGATCTCCTCATCGGCATGCTGATGCGCCGCATGGGCGAGTTGACCGGCATTGAGGGTTGTGATATGGCATTCGAGGTTGTTAATGGTTTTGGTAGGATTATCAAACACCTGTCGAACCTCGCCAACGGCGGTTTTATTGGCTTTCAAATCAGCCCACTCAAACACGCTCGATGACATGATGGGTTTTTGTTTATATGCGGCTATGATAGCCATGGGGATACACATGATAGCGGCGGTGAGCGCCACTAAGATAACTTCGCGTTTAGTCATTTGTAAATTGGGTTTATAATTAATTAAAGATAAGGTTTTTAGGGAGGATGGAAAAAGCTTGTCGCATTTGTACGCTTATTTGTCTTGATTCCACCCTGTGAGATTTATGGGGACGGCTAACTTTACCGAAAGATTTTAGCCCAATGAAAACCATAACTGATAAACAGAGTGCCGAACAGTTAATTGACCGCATTAACTTGCTGCAACAAAATACCCAACCGCAATGGGGCAAAATGAATGCTTACCAAATGCTGCGGCACCTAACCTTGTGGGAAGAAATGGCAATGGGGCAAGCGCTGTACAAACAATCATTTATTGGCCGGTTGTTTGGGAAGATGGCTTTAAAGGATATGATGAAAGACGAGCCCATTAAGCAAAACCTGCCCACCGTGCCTGGCTTTAAAATGACCGGCGACGGCGATGTGGAAGCCGAAAAGCAGAAGCTCACAGAGCTGATAAAAATGCACACCGCATACGCTGACAAAGGTTTTTTGCACCCCTTCTTCGGCAACCTTACATCGGAACAAGCCGGCCGCATGGCCTACAAACATGCCGACCACCACCTGCGTCAATTTGGGGTTTGAAAAAAAATAAAGATTTTTTCTTGATTATTAAAATATAGTTTGTATCATTGCAGTATGAAAACAATAACAATACCATGTCAGTTGCCGCAACCGAATTATCGGAGGTGAATGGATATGTATTGAAATAAATATAACAGATATTCAAAATCCTCTTAGATAGTTTCTAAGGGGATTTTTTGTTTTAACGGGATTTTTTAGGGTAGTATATCAATTGGTTCAGATTACCGCATTTGGGATGCGGAGGTTCCCGGTTCGAGTCCGGGTTACCCTACTTTAGTTTTGGAAATATAGCTCAATGGTAAGAGCAACACCCTTATACGGTGCCGGTTACAGGTTCAAGTCCTGTTATTTCCACTTGTTTTATGGCCGGTTGCCTGAGTGGTAAAGGTGTCCTCTGCAAAAGGATTGTTCACAAGTTCGAACCTTGTACCGGCCTCTGTTTATAATTCCCTGTGGTGCAATGGCAGCACATCTGATTTTGGTTCAGACAGTCGTGGTTCGACTCCACGCAGGGATACTTTTTTTGAAAAAGCATCACCGCTTTTAAGCCCTGTTTCGGTAGTAAAATGGGTAAGGGTGAGGTATGTATTATAAAGATATTTCTTTATTTTAAATGGTCGGTTGCCCGAGCGGAAAGGGCGTGGTCTGCAAAACCGTTGTTCGCTGGTTCGAATCCAGTACCGACCTCGTTTGAGTGATTAATTGGGTACGTAACTTGTACCTCCAATTACAAAGTCTATTTTATTTTTTTAGTTTTACTGGCAACTTTACCGTCACCGATCTTGGCCGATTCCCGAGCGCGGACTGCTAAGCTTACTGGTTTTTGTCCGGTTTGCTTATAACGCGCAATAGCATCTGCAATTTGGCTTTTTGTCTGATCTGTAAAAGTAGATGGGCTAACAACCAGATCTACGTTTTTTGGCTCTCTAATATATCCCATATAGTTATACTTTAAAATATTGTTTAATCAAAAATAATGCCTCTTGCGGATAAATAATCATATTGTGCCCACCATTATGTATAGCCCCTAAAACTTGTTCATAATGGCTGATTAATTTTGTTTTTGCCTGGAAAGATACAAATCCTTCGTTACCCGCATCCCACGATCTTTTACATGCATAAGCGAAAAGATTGCCGCCTACACCTTCATGTTTTTTATCGAGGCCAAAATTTATCGGTGCGCTTTCAGCAAGATGTACATAAACATATCCATCCATATCAGTCAAACTAATTAAACCTTGTAATATTTCGGGTTCATCGGTCCGGGTTAGTTTGAACACTTGTCGATCTGCCTGATTAGATTCGGTCTTCCAAGAAAAATGCCAACCATTTCTTTTAGTCGCCAACTTTATTTCTTCAGTTGTTGCCAGTGACATTTCGGTTTCAAAACTTTCACCTGTATTTACCAGCCGAATACTATTTGTAAGGTCGTCGATAACTAAATTAAGGTGGTAGATTGAACTATCAGGCATTACACGAATATACGAAAACTACAGTAAATTTCATGATTTTAACCTGATCTTCTTGCGAGTAAAAGCGATAACGAAATATCGGTGAAGCAATATTTTGAAATATTGTTTACATTTAACAAACCTTTAATCCTCTGTAAGATATGAAAACTAAAATCCTGATCACAGTTGCGTTAACCCTAACTTTCAGTGCCGCATTCGCCTGGTTTGCCGGTATGGACGGCAAATGGTCGGCCATGCTGAAGGGGCCGGATGGTACCGTATTCCCGATAACTTATGATTTTAAAACTGATGGCACCAAACTTACCGGTACGCTCACCTCGTCCATAGGCACCTTCCCCATTGTAGATGGCGTAATAAAAGGCGACAGCCTATATTTTACCGCCGACATGAAAAACATGCAGATCAAGAACAAAGGCAAATACTTTGCCACCGGAGATTCTATTAGTTTAAGAGTGGGGAACAAGGGGACGCATACTAATTTGAAGAGGGTGGTGGAGAAGTAGGCGGGAAGTAAAATTATTACTTCGAACCATTTACACCGCTTATTAATAACAGAAATATTTTTTAATAATCACCTAAATACCGATCAACAATGAAAAAATTTACCGCATCCAATTTTCGAAACGAGTGTACTATTGATGAGGATTTTGAACCAAGCCTGATTAAGATGAACACTATTGCACAGAAGTATCACATCACCGTAATTGTAAACTCATCGTACCGGGTTGATGCTAACGTGCTGGGGGCTATCGTAAAGCCGGCTACGCATAGCAATCACATGGTAGGCCATGCTATTGATTGTAACCTTGAACTGGCGGGCGCATTCTATAACTCAAAAAAAATGCAAGCAGCTACCGGAGTTATCCGGCAGTTTATTAACGAAGTAAAGGCAGCCGGCCTGCGCTGGGGCGGCGACTTTAGCACCCCCGATCCTGTTCATTTTGATGACGGGCTGAACGTGAAAAATGTAGCCGCGTGGACAGCCAAGTTTAATAAATTACACGGCATACATACTATCGGTTAACTGACGTGATATTAGCGGTGGGCGTAAGATTAGCGTACTCGTGACGGACTTGTTTAGTTACGAGTACGCTGCTTTTTCCTCGTGTCCACAAGCGTGACGCTTGCGGTAGCAGAGCGTGCGCCAGCAAAGGAATGTTTGCAACTGGTATGTTTGGAGGAACGAGCTCTTTAAACAATTTTATATAAAATTGTTCCCTTTTGTATTGGTCGGCTTAATAGAATGCCGGTTTCGACTCCTACAGCAACAGTGGCATCAGAATTATTAACTTGCAAAGATTGTATTTTGAATTTGCTGAAGTTTGAGTTATGCACAGCAAAAAGTTCGTCACCTACTGATAAGGTAATATCGGCCTCTAACGTTAGTATAACAACTAAGTTATTTTTTAGTACTTCAGTCGGCGCGCCTAACAAAATATAATCCTTCGGAATAAAATCAATTAAACCGTATTCAAGAAAAGACGCTCTGACTTGGTCTTTGGATAAAACACCAGACTCTATTTGAAAATATAAATTGTAAAGTTGCCAAGTGGTGACCAATCCCCTTTTTTCATAACTCGCATCTTTAAGCTGGTGGTCAGTAAAAGGCGGGTGTTTTCGTTCATAAGCCGGAATATGACGTTGATGGTTGACGATATAAATACCAAATACATCAAAACGCTTTAAATTCTCAATTCGACGAGATCTTATTTTCCCGACTTGAGCACAATCGCTATCCTGTGAAGTACCACCAAGGCCTTTTATTTCAAATAATAACAGACCGCTATCTGTCTCAATATGTATATCTTCTTCTTTGACTGCACTTTGGCGATGATCATCACTGTTTTGAACATCCGAAAATTCAAGCCAAGATAAAAATGTCATAACAGCTTTGACAAGCTGGTCATCATTTTGTGTGAGCAACTCATGTAACCATAGATGTTTTTTATTGTTTTCCTCTATAGCCATCTCCATACCTTTCCGTTCTTTCTCTTGTTTTTTTAGCAAATTCTCTTGTTCTTCAACTAAATTGGCGTGTCCAGGCAGTTGATATAGTTTACTCGACAGCCAACTATTTTTGCTATTGTTCGGAAATAAAGCCGGAACAAACGATGGCGCAATCTCCTGTAAGAACTGCTTCAAAAAGTCAGCTTGGTTCTTCACTATTGGGAAGAAAAAAGAACAAGCACCAGATTCTAACTGATAAATATAGCTTACTATTTCGCCATCAGCATTCGTTATAAGTGGCACAAATTTCGGATCATTAATATATTGGTCGTTCGTCCAGAGCGTAGGGTGATCAAATATAATTTCATAACGATATTCTGCACTATATTTTAACAGGAATTTAGAGATTTCATCTCGACGATCAATAATTATTGTTTTTTTGCCTTCTTTATTTCGATTTGATGGCCCTCGTGACAAAAAACTATAATTGCTTGCTCGTTCAACAGACTCATCGAAGCCAGATCTAACAATATGATATTCTAATTCTTCTTTATGACTGCAAAATGTAAGCAGAAGGAAAGGCTTGCGTTCTGCGTTGTCAATTTTCGCAGTTAAAAAACTTAAACTTAAAGGTCTCGGGTCAAAGATTTTTTGAGGTGCAAAACATCGAATGCAAGTAGTTGATTTTGATTTATTATTATATAGAATATGCTCATTTGCTTCATAATCTCTAATTTTTGAATTTGCCAAATCGATGATAACGATATCGTGTTCATGAAAGTTTGGTGGGTACTTATGATTAAGAAGACAGTCGATTCCATAGTTATACTGAGGTGCAATTCGAATTTGATCTCCTTGACTGCCTTCAGTAACGGTCATATTTATATCTGTTAGCGCTTTAACACTGGTAGACGGTAAGTTAAGCGTTAGTATTTGTGGATGCATAACTATTATTACATATTAAAAGTATCAAAAATACTATTTAATTTTTTTAATGGGAAAATACACTAACGGTGTCGCTCGCTGTTTCTGGCCTAATGTTGTATACTCAGGCCAGTTAGCAATATCTCCTTTGCTATTCGAAGTCTCTGACTTCGAATCATTAAGCCCGTAGACTCTGTCTACAGGCTTAAAACCCTAATCTTCCGGCTTCTCCCTGGCATCTGCCATTCTGACTATTCGCGGTTCAAACCGGGCGAGTACTTCTACCAGGTCGTTTTGGGCGGCCATTACGGTGTGGATGTCTTTGTAGGCCATCGGGGCTTCGTCCACGTCGCTGCCCATCAGAGTAATGCGTTTGTCTATCAGGTTGGCGGCGATGGCGGCTTTATCCAGCGTACGGAAGGCGGCGGTACGACTCATAGCCCTGCCCGCACCGTGACTGGCGGAGTTAATGCTTGCTGCATCGCCTTTACCGCGCACCAAAAAGCCGGGCGTACTCATGCTGCCGGGGATGATGCCTAACACACCCTCGCCGGCCGGGGTAGCGCCTTTACGGTGCACCATCACTTCGGTACCATCGGTCAGTTGCTCTTTCCAGGCAAAGTTGTGGTGATTCTCTACACGGGTAAGGGGCTGCACACCAAGGGCACGGGCAATTTTGTTATGAATTTCGTGATGATTGGCGCTGGCGTATTCGCCGGCCAGGTTCATGGCAATCCAATATTCCTGACCTTCGTCCTTGTCCAAATCTAACCAGGCCAAATGTTTAGCTTCGGATGGCAGTTTGGTTTTGCTCGACGCAATTTTGCTGTAATGGTTAGCCACCGCACCCCCAAACCCGCGCGAGCCGGAGTGCGACAACAAAGCCAGGTACTTACCCGCCGGGATGCCGGGAAAAGCGCCCTCGTTCAGATGCAGCTCGCCCCATTCAACAAAGTGGTTACCGGTACCGCTGGTCCCCAGTTGCGCGTACGCCCTGTCTTTCAGCGAACGGATCATCTTTGTTTCGCCCCAAGCCTTGCTATCAAACAACGAACTATCGAAGTACGATTTAGTAGTCCCGCCCACGCCGAAACACGTGTTATCAACCAAAATACTTTTCAGCTTGTCGGTTTCGTTATTAATAGCTTCGGCAGGCAGGTCGAAAATGCTTAAACACATTCGACAGGCAATATCTACGCCCACCGCGAAGGGGATAATGGTATTAGCCGTGGTAGCCAGCACACCGCCAATGGGCAGTCCGTAACCCTGGTGGGCATCGGGCATTAGCGCGCCGGCAACAGTAATGGGTAATTGCATGGCGGTTTTCATCTGCGCCAACGCACCAATTTCAATATGCTCCAGGCCCCATACCGGGTAGTCGGCAATCTCCTCCTTCAGTTTAAAGTTGGCGCGTTGCTGCTTTACAAATTTACCTTCGTTACGCAGGGCAATAACATCTTCGGCCAGGTTTTTAAACTTGCCGCCTTTTTTAAGGGCGTAGGGCATCGGGTCATCAATCAGGGCTTCTAAATTGGTCAGGATCTCGGCCTTGGGCATCACGTTATGTTTCAGCAAGCCATTGGCCACACGACTAAAGTTGATCAGGATCTCTAAATCTTCCACGCCTAAAGCGCTGATTTCGCCGTTGCTGATTTTTTGTCCCCCGGCTCCCTGAAGTTGAACTCCGGAAGATATATTTTCATTTTCCATATGCTTGAGTTTCTAATTTACAATTTATAAATGTCTCCGGGCTAAAACCCCTCTCCCCAAAGCAGGAGAGGGGGCGTTTATGAACGCGTTCAGCCTTTCGACACTACAAAGAGAAATATCAAGTGCGCAATGTATTTGCGTAGTGAAAAGTTTTTTTTAATTTCGGAATTCGGATGTTCGATTTCGGATTTGGCTAATAAATTTCAAGTGTTTGATCCGCGAAAAAAATCCGAAATCGAACATCCGAATTCCGAAATCACAACCCATGCCCGTTAACCGCAACGCTCTTATCCGCTACCGCACTATAGATCAGTGCCTGCAAAACCGTTTTAAGAAATGGACGCTGGACGATTTGATTGAGGCCTGCAGCGATGCCCTGTACGAATATCAGGGGATTGACACCGGCGTAAGTCGCCGTACGGTACAGGCCGATGTGGAGATGATGCGCAGCAACAAGTTGGGTTACGAGGCGCCGATTGTAGTGGTAGATAAGAAGTATTATACCTATAGCGATAAAAATTACAGCATTACCAACATTCCGCTGAACCAGCAGGATATGCAGGTGCTGAGCGAAGTATCAGACTTGCTGAAACAGTTTAAAGGCTTCAGCCACTTTACCGATTTAAATGAGATGGTGAGCAAGCTGGAGGACAAGATCTACAGCCAGAAAACCCAAAGCGCCCCGGTAATTGATTTCGAGAAGAACGATAACCTGAAGGGTTTGGAGTGGATAGAGGTGATCCGTAAGTATATTGTTGCTAAGAAAACGATGTGCGTAACGTATCAGTCGTTCCGGGCACGGGAAGCCAGTAGTTTTTGCTTCAGCGGATATTTGCTGAAAGAATACCGCAATCGCTGGTTTGTGTTGGGCGTATCGCACCAGCGCTATAAACCCCTGCTTAACCTGGCATTGGACAGGATCCAGACCATCACCGCGCACGATGATGATTATATAGAAAACACCACCATTGATTTTGCCACTTACTATAGTGATGTAATAGGCGTAACCAAATCGCCGGGTCAGCGGGATAACGAGGTAGTGTTTTGGGTGGATGCCAAAAATGCGCCTTATGTGGTGACCAAACCGCTGCATCATACCCAAAAACTTTTGAGCGAAGACGATAACGGCAAGATCTTCAGCATCCGGGTGATCATGAATTTTGAACTGGAGCGCGAGTTACTGGGCTTCGGCTCTAAACTGCGGGTACTTGGTCCGCGCATTTTAGTGAAGCAGATTAAGCAGCAATTGTATGAGACACTGGCGCGTTATAACCCGGCGGAAGAAAAGAATCAGGACTAATAAAATCTTGATTTGGATGTTATCAAACTAAAATTCTATCTTTGCGCTCAATTCCTGATTTGTTAACCTTTTAAATATCAAGGAATCATGACAGAGCAAATCCACATATCGCCCCTTTCGCTCATTGCCCATTAGGTAGGCAAACATCCTGCATTTTTATTTAAAAATAAAGTCGGCTGCTTTTGTGGCCCACCGTTGCTTGTTTGGCCTGCCCAGTTAATTTATTGGGTTTTTTGTGCGCACTTTAAAGGGTATATCCTTAACCAAGGACGAACTGAGATTCAATAATATTTCATTACCAATTAAATGGAAGTGTGATGAACACACATGAATGGCCGCGCTATGTTAAATCGGCGCGGCAAAAAAGGCGGCTCGTTAAAACCGATCGTGATAAACAATTGATCCGGCTTAGTAAAAGGTACGACGAACTATGGAAACAAAGACAGGATTTGCCTTCAGTACTATTAGAGCATCCTTACCAACGCGGTTGGAAACGGTTTTTTGTGCTGCGCGATGATATCAAACGTGGGCCAAGGGCTGAGTTTTATGAAGCTTGCTTAAAAAGATCAATACGGTAGAATATAATCCAGATAAAACCTTTAAACGCAAAAAACGACGTCAAAGAAGGTACGGTTATGAGGTTAAGCAACAATCGTTAAAAGAGTTTGATGCTTACTACTGGGATCGCAACCGGATGGCTTTAACCGAAGCCGAACAGGCCTGCTTTACCAGGGTGGAAGTCTATAATGTTAAAACCAGGAATGTGAGCCTGAAATACGTGTTCACCGAACCCTGGCGCTATGTACTGAAGATTGCTCCGCATATGGTTACCCATATCAAACCATTGGATTTGGATATTGAAAGGGAGCTATCATACATCAACGATTATATAGACAACCGGATGCTAACGCCACGTATCGATCTGCTGACTCGCGGCCGGGGCTATCGCTATAAAAACTGGTTTGACGAGCGCGCCAAATACATCAACAAATTAAAAAACGTACCCAGGTATAGCCAATTGGCTGACTACCTGGAATTAGAAACATAAGCCAAATGGGCAATTTAAGAACAAAAGATTTAAGTAAAATAGGTTACCATAACGATCAGCTGCGAAGCCTGGTTATTGGCGTAGCCGCCAAAAATTTCAAGCACCACAGTAAACAGCAGTTGTTGGATCTGTTGGTGGATATTAAGAACGATCCGGAAGCATTTCTGGGCGACGAATTGACGGCTAAGATAGCCGGGAAGGTAATTGGTAAAACCGAAGGCCCGTCATTTAAAATGTATGATTTGCGTACTGAACCCGTGTTTTGCAAAACTTACGGTAGCAAGGGGATAGAAACATCGGCCAAAAAGCAAATGGAGCTGGCTAATTTATTACCAGTAAGCGTGCAGGGCGCTTTAATGCCTGATGCGCACATGGGTTTTGGTTTGCCTATTGGCGGCGTACTGGCCACCGATAACGCCGTGATCCCTTATGCAGTAGGTATGGATATCGGTTGCCGTATGGCGCTGTCTATCATCGATGAAACGGATGGCTATCTGAAACGCTTTGGGTATCAGATTAAACAAGCCCTTAAAAATCATACCCATTTTGGTATGGAGGGCGGTTTAGATACCCGGCAGGAGCATGAGGTGTTGGATAGCCCGGTGTTTAACGAGATTGCCTTCCTGAAACCCCTGCGCAGTAAGGCTGTGAGACAATTAGGTACATCGGGCAACGGTAACCACTTTGTGGAGTTTGGCGAGATTGAGCTAATAGAAGGGAACAGCTTAGGCTTACCCGCTAAAAAGTACGCCGCCTTACTAACGCATTCGGGCAGCCGGGGCTTAGGTTCGGCAATTGCAAGGCATTATACGCAGATAGCTATGAATACCTGCAAATTGCCCCGCCATGCGCAGCAATTGGCCTGGCTTGATCTGGACACCGAAGCAGGGCAGGAATACTGGCTCACCATGACGCTGGCCGGCGATTATGCCAAAGCTTGCCACGACCGTATTCATGCCAACCTGCTGAAAGCCCTTGGCCTGAAAGCACTGCAAGTGGTAGAGAATCATCACAACTTTGCCTGGAAGGATAAACTGGCAGATGGTCGCGAAGTAATTGTCCACCGTAAAGGAGCTACACCGGCCCATGCGGGCGAGTTGGGTATTATTCCCGGCAGTATGGCTACGCCGGCTTACCTGGTGTCGGGTTTGGGTAAAGGTGATGCGCTGTATTCCGCATCGCACGGCGCAGGCCGGGCCATGAGCCGCCAAAAGGCAAAGGATAGTATGACCGTATCAGCCATGAAAAAGATGCTTACCAATGCAGGTGTTACGCTGATTGGCGGCACGGTGGAGGAAAATCCCCTGGCCTATAAAGACATCCACACCGTAATTGCCGCCCAGGCCGATTTGGTGGAGATACAGGGTAAATTTTACCCGCGCATCGTCAGAATGAACAAGGAATAACCATTTATTTAACCCGGCCGGAATCAATCCGGCCGGGTTTGTTCATCAAATGTAAAAAGTAAAACGGGCGATGATCCAACGGGCTAATATCTTGCTAATTGGCTATCTTAGATGCATATCAGCCGGTCCGTTTATCATGAAAAAAGTATTATCCTCTGTGTTTAATAGCCGTAAAGCTATAGCTTATTTATTTCTCATTTTTCTGCTGCTACAAGGTCGCTCACTTAGCGCAAATGAGATTTGGATCAACGAACATTACCCAGTTTTCGAATTTCATTATACTAATGCAGATAAAGCTAATAAAACTGCTTATTTGCAACTAATACAAGCGGGTATTAGCAAGGTAAATACCTTTTTCAAATCTCCTTACCCGCGCCATTTCGATGTGTGGATTCAGCCCAACCGTAAGGTTTTCGATCTGGCTTATCAAAAAAATTATTATCAGCCCAATTTTCATTCAGATTGCTGGCTGGTAGCCACCGGCGATGGTTATCGCATCAGTATCCTATCGCCTAAAACCTGGGATAGCGAGCCTTGTAAAGATCGCTATTCAAACTATGCCGACCGTATTAAAACACAAAAGCTGCTCACGCACGAGTTGGTGCACGTTTATCATGGGCAATGCAACCCGCGTACCGATTTAAGCAACGGCAGCGGGATGGACTGGTTTGCCGAAGGTTTGGCCTATTATGTATCAGGTCAGTTTGATGCTGCGGGTCGCAACGATGTGCGGAAAGCCTTGCTTGCAGGCAAAGGGCCGGTCGGTTTAGATAGCTTATCTAACTACGCTGATATCAGCTTGCGTTACAGTATGTGCGGCAGTATGGCTGCTTTTATCGATAAAACCTACGGTCGCGAAAGTTTGATGCGATTAATGAAGTTTACTCAAAAAAAAGAAGTATTGGCCGGTTTAAAACTATCGGAAAAGGAACTATTAACCCGCTGGGTTAATTCGGTAAAAACGTCTCGTTAAAGATTTATTTAACAAAACATGTTGAACGCTGCATTGTTGAAATTTTAATCAATCCATAAATCTCATGAAAACTTTAACCGTTCCCGGCGATCCTCATTCGCTTACTGCAATTATGGTACCCCAAACCGAAGAATTTCACGATCACGAAATCGTTCGCATCAACTCATCCGATAGCGATAAATGGGTGGAGAAAAAGATCTTCCGTGTGGTAGATGGCGGTGAAGATAAATGGGAGTTGCAGTTTGAGTAAACAGAGCCCCTAACCCCCTGAAGGGGGAATAGAAGTTTTACCTTTAATTTTTTTACTGCTGATGCAGGCCGCCTCATCAGTTGGTAAGCTTATGCCCTTCGCATTCCGCTTTCACTCTTACTTCCCCTTTAGGGGGCCGGCGGGCATAGCCTTACGCTATCCGATATAGAATTAATTGATTTGTTATTGCATTCGGTTATCTCCAACTTTACATCAGGCGCATAACCTGAGCGCCGCAAACCTTTCAATACATAAACTTATAAAACATGGAAAGAGATTCAAACGACATCAGTAAATGCCCGTTCCATAACGGCAGTATGAAACACAATGTAGCCGGTGCGGGTACCCGTAACCACAATTGGTGGCCTAACCAGTTAAAGTTGAATATCCTGCGCCAAAATTCGGCCCTCTCAAACCCTATGGGCAACGATTTTAACTATGCCGAAGCTTTTAAAAGTTTGGATCTGGAAGCGGTAAAAACTGATCTGCATGCGTTGATGACCGATTCGCAAGACTGGTGGCCTGCTGATTTTGGGCATTATGGCGGTCTGTTTATCCGCATGGCCTGGCATAGCGCCGGTACTTACCGGGCTACCGACGGCAGAGGTGGAGGCGGTGCAGGTTTGCAGCGTTTTGCCCCGTTGAATAGCTGGCCCGATAACGTGAGTTTAGATAAAGCCCGCCGTTTGCTTTGGCCTATCAAACAAAAATATGGTAATAAAATTTCCTGGGCCGATTTGATGATCCTGACCGGTAACATCGCTTTAGAATCAATGGGTTTTAAAACCTTCGGTTTTGCTGGTGGCCGTGCCGATGTTTGGGAAGCTGACGAATCTGTTTACTGGGGTTCTGAAACTACCTGGCTGGGCGGCGATGTACGCTATGCAGATGGTTCGCCGGGTGTAGTGGAAGGTCATGGCGTATTGGTATCTGATGATGACGCTGATGGTCAAATTCATAGCCGTAATTTAGAAAAGCCGTTGGCTGCTGTGCAGATGGGTTTGATTTACGTAAACCCCGAAGGCCCGGATGGTAACCCTGACCCGATAATGGCTGCGAAAGATATCCGCGATACTTTTGGCCGTATGGCAATGAACGATGAAGAAACCGTAGCGTTGATAGCCGGTGGACACACTTTCGGTAAAACCCACGGTGCTGCTTCGGCTGATAATGTTGGTAAGGAGCCTGAAGCTGTAGATTTGGAACATCAGGGCTTTGGCTGGAAAAACAACTATGGCAGCGGTAGTGGCGCCGATGCCATCACCAGCGGACTGGAAGTTACCTGGACTACCACGCCAACCCAATGGAGCAATAACTTTTTCGAGAACCTGTTCGGCTTTGAGTGGGAACTGACTAAAAGCCCGGCTGGCGCACAGCAGTGGGTAGCTAAAAATGCCGAGGCGATTATTCCCGACGCTTTCGATAGCACCAAAAAGAAACTGCCAATGATGCTGACTACCGATTTGGCTCTGCGCTTTGATCCGGCTTATGGTAAAATCTCCAAACAATTTTTAGATAATCCGGACGCTTTCGCGAATGCTTTTGCCCGTGCCTGGTTCAAGCTAACGCACCGGGATATGGGCCCGCGAGCGCTTTATTTAGGCGCTGATGTACCACAGGAAGAATTGCTTTGGCAGGATGTGATCCCGGCTGTTGACCATGCTTTGGTTGATGATGCCGATGTATCCGCACTAAAATCAAAAATCTTAGCTTCGGGTTTAAGCGTGAGCGAATTGATATCTGTTGCCTGGGCTTCGGCTTCAACCTTCCGCGGTACCGATAAAAGGGGAGGAGCTAACGGCGCGCGTATCCGCCTGGCGCCGCAACGCTACTGGCAGGTGAATAACCCGGTGCAATTACAGCAAACGCTGAGCGTACTGGAAGGTATCCAAAATGATTTTAACGGATCGGCACAGGGCGGCAAAAAGATTTCGCTGGCCGATTTAATTGTATTGGCAGGTACCACAGGTGTTGAAAAAGCTGCCGAAGATGCCGGCAATACAGTAGCTGTTCCCTTTACCCCAGGCCGTATGGATGCATCGCAAGATCAAACCGATGTAGAATCATTCGGTTACCTGGAGCCGACTGCTGATGGTTTCCGCAATTATCGCAAAGGTGGTTTGCGTGTATCAACCGAAGAATTATTAATTGATAAAGCGCATTTGCTTAGCCTTACCGCTCCCGAATTGACAGTGCTTGTAGGCGGCCTACGCGTTTTAGATACCAATTACGATGGATCTAAACATGGCGTGTTTACTACCCGTCCCGGTCAGCTGACTAACGATTTCTTTTTAAACCTGCTGGATATGGGCACCGCCTGGAAAGCCGCCACGCAAGACCGTGAAGTTTATCAGGGCACCGACCGCAAAACCGGCGACGTAAAATGGACCGGCACCCGTGCCGACCTGGTGTTTGGCTCAAACTCCGAACTGCGCGCCATTGCCGAAGTGTACGCTACGGCTGATAGTCAGGACAAATTTGTAAAAGACTTTGTAGCTGCCTGGGTTAAAGTAATGAACGCCGACAGGTTTGACGTGAAATAATCATTCTATTAGACATACAACAACAATGGCAGCCCAAAAGGCTGCCATTGTTGTTGTATAACTGCCCGTTCAAGTGTCCACACTTGAACGTTGGGTGATTGCGAGCGTCTACGCTCGCGTTACATCGTAAGCGTGCTGACAGTTCTTTTCGTTCAAGTGTGGACAATGAACGAGCATAGTTAGAAAGTTCAAATATTGAGCGGTATTTATCGATGCAAATACTAATTTTAAATAAAGCTGCATTTTATGAAAAATCTAAATAAAAAAATAATGACGCTGCTCGCGGTGATGGGCTTCGCGTTACTTGCCAAAGCACAAGCGCCAAAGGTATCTGATGCTATGACCCAGATGCTTGATTACTCGCGGCCTGGAATTAATCATAATCAGTTGGCTAAATTAGCTGGTACCTGGGCCTTTCAGGATGCTAAGCTGGCTTTTGTTAAAGGCACTCTCGTGCGCAAACCAATTTATAACGGGCGTTTTTTTATCGTAGAGATTACCGGAGGTAAATTGCAGGTGCCGGTTGCCGATGGGCAAATGAAAGAAGAAAATTATCAAAGCATGCAGATTGAAGGCTACGACAATCCAAAAATGGAATTTGTAACGAGTTCTATCAACAACCATATCGGCAGCGATATAGAAACACAAACCGGCAGTTACGATGCTGCTAAAAATGCGTTCACTTATCAATGGAGTAGTGAACTGATTAAGGGCAAATCAGTTAAAAACCGCAGAATATTAACCCTTAAAGATGCCACTCACTACACTGAAGAATTTTATGAAGAACAGGCTGGTGTATATGTTAAGGTAAGGGAGCTTGATTATATAAAAACAGGGAATTAAATACTTGAAGTTAAATTTGACGGTCGAAATTTTAAAAAGTCAGCTTCAATATCAAACCAGCCCCCACGCTAAAATTCTGAGAATTTACCTGAAGCAGGCTGCTGGTTGTTGTGCTTAACGGACTGTAGTATTTAGCAGCTATAAATACGCTTACGCGATGTTGAAGGTCATAAGTAAGGTTTAAGCCGCTTGCCCAACTTCTTTGATTGAACAAAGTGGTTTTTCCCTGCAATAACGCGATGGTTGAATAGCCGGTAATCGGCGACAGCGTTATGGGGTGGTTATTTTTATTAAACTCGAAATTATACGTCAGATAAAATGCCTCCTCCCGGTTATTAATCCCGCCGATGCCAAAGTTTAATTGCTCATCCCACTGAAAAAATAATTGCTTGTATAAGCGGTACTGGCTGTTAAAGCCCAATGTATAATCACTTGCCGAACTGATTGTTTTTGATAACCCGGGCTGATAGCCTGCCGCCGATACCGGCAGTTTAGATACCTGAAGCAGGAACCGGATATTATTATTCAACACATAGTTTTGGTAAGCTTTGTACGCCGTTTTAAACGCATTTTTATTAGCCGTTGTATCTATTGCCGGGATGCTTACTTTATTAAAACTGCTATCGGTAGCGGTAAGCGCAAACAGATTGCTCAAATGGTCCGCGTCGGTGCCTGTAGCGGACTTTTTAACTTTAACATCCTCCGTCATACCCGGTATTACGTTTTGATAATGCAGTGGCTGCACATTTACGGTATCTATCAAGGTAGTTTTATAGTCAATCGACCAGTACAGATCAATATTATCATGACGGGCAATGCTGCGGGTGTTAACCGTATTCAGGTACCATCTGTTGTTTTGCTTTTTGTAGTTAACGGTCCAGCTGCTTTTATCGGTCGGGATAAAAAAGGCGTGGGTAACATTGTACTTGGTTACTTCAATACGTACAAAAGCGTAGTTTACGGTATCGATATAAATAGTGCCGGCGTCCCTCTTTTTACCTTTGGCGAAGAAGTTAACAACATATACGCGGCTCCCGTTCAGCCACTCTTTGCCGTTGAGGGTGTAGGTATAATCGCTGGCTTTACCTTCCTTTAAAATATCCAGGCGACTGTGTACCACATCTCGATAGGGGATTACCGTATAACTGTTTAACCAGCGAATCATATCGCTGTTGTTTGTATGCGAAGTGACCAGTGTATCCTTATTGTTCAGCAACATTATTTCGGGCTTGCGATTTTTATCGGCGTAAGTTGGATAGTACATTTTAACCAGACCATCGCTATTGTAGTAGTTATAATTGGTGGCCGAATCTTTACTGTTATGAATAATGCGCGCCATCCCTTGCAGCATAAAATCTTTATCGGCGTAGTTTTCGGGTATTTTGCGGATGGCCTTTTGCAGGATAGTCTCGCTTGCGCCTGATATGACTATCTCGTTTAACTGATTATTGGCGGGTGTTAATTTGATGCGATAGTTGACCCCGTTAAACGGCATATGCAGTTTTTGATAACCAATAAAACTGATGCTAAGCCCCTGTTTGCCTGCCATATCCTTATCAACTAACAGCACAAACTCGCCGGCAGCGTTGGTAGATGTACCTCGGTCGCCCGATTTTACCGTGGCGCCGGGCAGGGTGGTATTTGTTTTTTTATCACTAACCACACCGGTTAGCGTGATGATTTGCGCGAAGGATGCAAAACCGCTCAATAAAAAGAGCATTATGCAGGTAAGGCGTTTATGCGGCATTAGTTTAATTGCGTTAAGGAACACAATTATAGCTTTTCTATTTGGGCTAAGATTTGGCTTTAACAAAATTTAACAAGCCGGAGTATAATGGGGGTATTAAACAACAATGGCAGTCTTTTGGGCTGCCATTATTGTTTAATGAGGTTATTAAAATTTAATGCCCCACAGAATCCCGCTCAATCCTCGGCGGTGATTTACGGGGTCGCGACATTCTCCTTGTGGAATCCCTTTCAATTCTTGGCGGTGATTTACGCGGTCGTGAGGTCGCTCTAACAGAATCTCTAACAATCCTCGCTAATGATTTGCGCGGACGCGATGCTGACCTAACCGTATCTTGCTCAATGCTCGGTGATGGCTTGCGCTTACGCATAGTTCTTACTGTATCTCTTTCGATCCTTGGTGATGATTTGCGGTTACGCATAGCTCTTACTGTATCCCTTTCGATCCTTGGCGGTGATTTACGACTGCGCATAGCTCTAACCGTATCCCGCTCAATCCTCGGGGGCGATTTGCTGTTGCGCATCGTCATAACCGTATCCCGCTCGATGCGTGCTAAAGTTTTACGTTTGCGAGCTAATATCCGTGTTGTATCTTTGGCAATTTGCTTTAGCGTGGTGTCGGTGTAAATGAGTGCAGCGGCAGCCTTTGGCGGCGATGTTTTCCGGTCAGATTTTGGCGAAGGCGTGCTGACAGTAATTGGTTTGGCCGCATTAACTGAAGGGGCCAGGTCGGCTTGTCTGCTGCTGTCATAAATCATTACTGCGGTTGCGCCACCACCACCTAATAGTATTATCCATCCCCAAACAAATTTTTTGGATAGCCATAGCTTCCAGTTCAGGGCAAGGGCGGTTAACAATCCTACGGGCATGGCTATTTGCAGGGTCTTTTCCAGTTTTTTCCAATCGGCCGCGGGCTGACCGGTTATTGGCAGTTGATCAAACTTATCGAGCAGATGCGCTCTGAGTGTTGCGTCCTGGTTCATGATGTTATTTTTTTTGATTGATAAATTGTCGTAATTGTTGTTTAGCCGATGACAGGTGCCAGCGCGAGGTGCTTTCGCTAATGTTCAGCATCCCGGCAATTTCCTTATGGTCGAAGCCATCTACCTCGTATAAATTAAATACCATTTGGGTAGCCTGAGGCAAGGCGCGAACGTAAGTCAACAGATCGTTAGCGTACAGCCGGTCCAGCGCGTCGGGCAAGAGCGGGGCGATGTTGCTTAGTTCTGAAATATCTTCGTAATGCTGAAAACGGAGTTCGCTGCGCTGCAGATCTATACAGCTACGAATCATCACCGAGGTGATCCAGCTTTTAAAATTGCCCTTATTTTCCTGATAGGATTTGATCTTGGTAAAAACCTTCAGAAAGCCGGTGTTCAGCGCCTCGGGCACCAGATCATCCGCCTGGAGGTAGCGCATACATAGCCGGTACATGCCCGGGTAAAAAAATAAATAAAGCTCTTCCTGCGCTTTTCTTTTATTGGCCATGCAGCCGCTGATGATAACCGAAAGTTTTTGATCCTCCATAAAACCGTTAAGTGTTCATAGATACGGACTGGGGATTAAAAACGCTGGGTAAGAAAATGAATTTTGTTTTGGACAGGACGCCGTTCTGCCGATGACTATGGTCTACGCCCTCGCCACCTTCTTCCTGAACCGACCGAAAAACGCATTAAAGTCTTCCTTACCAAGGATCACCGGGATATAGGCATTAATGAAAAGGATAAAAGGAACCAAAACTAAAATCTCGGCAATGGCCAGCGCCACATCGTAAGGCAGGGCGGCTACAAATCTGGCAGGATTAATATCAAAAGCGAACCATAAGCCGCCTTTTATCAGTTCGCCAATGATTTTATGGAAGCCTAATATCACAAGTGTATTCATAGACAGAAATACAAAAGCACTTAAGCGATTAAAGCGATCTTCTATGAGTTTAGAGATTATGAGTAACGCAACCGTTCCGCTAAAGGCTCCAATAATAAAAAGAGTGTAATTGTTGTAGATACGGCTGTTCATATCCGGTACGCCATTGCGAAGAGCAATCAGGCCCATAATGCCTATTAGTGTGGTTGCGGATAGACCCAGCAGCCAGGTTTTTGCCTCCAGTAACTTATCTAATTGTTGCTTGCATACGTGCCCTATCCCATAAAATACAATGGCTGTAAAGGCAATATTGATGCCCCATGGCAAGCGCACTACGCTAAAATAATGATCTAAATATCCAATAATTGCGAAGCCTAACAGCAGCAATAGTTTTTGTTTAACATTCTTAAACAGCAGATAAAATAAAACTTCAACAACAAACAGGCATACTAAAAACCAAAGCGGCACGCAGTGGTGAAGGAAATCATTAATGCCGTTGCCGTAAATCATGCCTATCAGCGGTTTATAAACGGGTACATCGGCAGCGTTATCTATCCCGTAATTGCGGCTTACAAACAACCAAAACAGGTAACTGATGATGTTTAAAGAAAGATAAGGAATAAGCAAATGCTTAGCCTTGGTTTTGATAAAGCCGCCGGTAGTAGGGTACTTGGTGAAATTAAAAAGATAGCCGGAGATAAAAAAGAACAGCGGCATGTGGAAGGCATAGATTAGCTTAACCACACCCGACGGCGGGTTGGCATGCCCCAGCACCACTAAAAAAATGCCGATTGCTTTGGCTACATCCAAAAAAAGTACCCGCTTTTTTATCATAAGAAATTTCTTTTCGTTTAAGTTGAGCGTTGCAAAATACACAATGTGGATGAAATTTGCCTGCTTTGGGCCCAAATAGCTAACAACTAACGGTCGTGCCGCTGACTTGTAACCGGCAAAGCAAATTTTTTATTAGGTTTGTGTATGACCAATTTTCCTTCTCCAATTAAAAGCTTACAGTTTGCAGGTATGCTGCTGGTTTTGATGTTTTTATCCTTTAAAACACCGGCACAAAAAAAATATCCTTTTACCTCGGGATTAACCATCAGGGTGACGGCTAACTATAACCGGGCCGCTCTATATCAAGATCAATTGGCTTATACCTTAAACAAAGGCACATTGGCCATGCCTGAAGCGGGCAGTAGTTTAAGCAACAGCAAAACCGGCAACGAGCCGAAATGGACGAAGGTTGTAGCCGATACCGCCAATAAATTTAGGATGAGGGGCGGGGAAGGAACTTATACTTACTTTAAATACGATTCGCCGAAGGAGCAGGCGGCGGTGCTTAATATCAGCGGCAACAGCGCGGTATTTGTAAACGGGGAACCACACATGGGCGATCCGTACAGCTTTGGCTGGATGAACGTTGTAGTGAAACTGAAAAAAGGCCGTAATGATTTTTACGTGCGCGGTAGGATTGTACAGGGCGGCTTAACCTTTCCGGATCAGCCCATATCGTTGGATGCAACGGACGCTACCCGGCCAATTATTACGGCAGGCAGCGGGCAGGCCAAAATGAAAGCGGCTGTAGTGGTGATCAATACGTCGGCTGTGCCGCAAAAGGGGCTGATCATAGTCAGCACCATGGGCGGTAAAGATGCGCGAACTACCATCCAAACTATCCCGGCTTATGCCACGCGTAAGGTTTATTTTGATATTGATGGCACGGTGATTAATGGTAAAGGATTTAACGACTGCCTGTTGACTCTGATTCAGCCAAACGGCAAGCCCTTGGCCCAAACCAACCTTAAAATTGAAGGCGTGGTAAAAGGAGATAAATTCAGCGAGACTTTTGTAAGCGGGATTGATGGCAGCCTGCAATATTATTCGGTAGCGCCGCAATTGGGCGGGCAGCAGGATGGGGCTTCGCTGTTCCTGTCGGTACATGGCGCAGGGGTGGAGGCTATTAACCAGGTTCGGGCTTATAAATCTAAAGATTTTGGGAATTTGGTTAGTCCAACCAACCGCCGCCCGCGCGGGTTTAACTGGGAAGACTGGGGTCGTTTAGATGCGCTGGAAGTACTGAACATCGCCAAAAAAGAATTTAAGCCCGATGCACAACATATCTACCTTACGGGCCACTCTATGGGTGGCCATGGTACCTGGTTTTTAGGCGCTACATATCCCGATAAATGGGCGGTGATTGCGCCCTGCTCGGGTTATCCAACCCTGAAAACCTACGGATCGGCAGATAGTGTGATCCCCGATACCAGCTCAACCGATTTTGGTAAACTGTTGCTAAGCGCCAGTAACCAAAGTGATGTGCCTAAACTGGCGCAAAACTATAAACAGGTAGGCGTACATATTTTGCATGGCGATGCCGATGAAACCGTCCCGGTGGCGTTTGCCCGGCAGATGAAACAGTTGCTGGCCGGTTTCCATTCCGATTTTCAGTATTATGAATACCCCGGCGGCTCGCATTGGTGGAGCGATGAGGCGGTAGACTGGCAGCCCATCTTCGAGATGTTTAAGCGCCATAAAATCCCTACGGATAACGAAGTGAATAATATCGACTTCACCACCGCAAGTCCGGGTATTTCGGCGTCAAATCATTGGGCAACTATTTATCAGCAGGTAGTGCCGTTTCAGTACAGCAGGATGATATTGAACCGGGATAAAAAATCGGCAAGCATTTCGGGCACTGTTGAGAATGTGGAATTGCTGAAACTGAACCTTGCAGGTTTTTCAAAAAGCAAAGAGATTAGTTTAGTGTTAGATGGCCTGAATGCAATTAAGTATACCATGCAGGGCGATAATGACAGCATCTATGTAAAAAAGACCGGTAAGGAATGGAAACTGGTAGCCCAACCCGGCGTAAACGAAAAAGGCCCGCAGCGCAACGGCACGTTTAAAGATGGCTTTAACAAAAATTTTGTTTACGTATACGGCACCGGCGGCACCGAACAGGAAAAAGCCTGGGCCATAGCCAAAGCTAAATACGATGCTGAAAGCTGGTACTACCGTGGTAATGGCGCGTTTGATATCATCAGCGATAAGGAATATTCGAAAGAAAAGTATGCTGGCCGTAATGTGATATTAGTAGGTAATTTGGCCACCAACTCTGCCTGGAAACTTTTACTGGCTGACTGCCCGGTTAGCGTTAGCAACGGAGTAATTAAAGTTGGCGATAAACAATTCGCCGGTACCGATTTGGCCACCTATTTTGTTTGGCCAATTTCGGGGACTCCTGCTAATACGGTATCAGTAATTGCAGGCAGCGGCTTAGAAGGTATGAAAGCCACCAACGCCAATCAATACTTTACCGGTGGCAGCGGCTTTGCCGATATGATGGTGTTCCGCGCCGGGATGCTGAAGGATGGGATTGGTAATGTGGTTTATGTAGGGTTTTATGATAATCAGTGGAGGGTGAAGTAGGTAGCGCGTGTGTCCTTCGGAAAACCCCCGTCATTGCGAGCGATAGCGTGGCAATCCCCAATAAGCAGAGACGCTCTGTACATCGGGGATGGCCACGTCGCTGATAGAAGCTCCTCGCAATGACGTTTTGTTTATTAAAAACCTAAAGATTACCCCACCAAATTCTTATACTTAATATGATGTACAGCGTTGCGGCCCCAGGTGGTGTACAGGCCACGAATACGCTGGCGGGCGGCTTGTTTGGTTTGTACAAAAATCTCAGAAATCCGCACCGAGTCGTAAACCTTTATAGATGTAATACCGATCTGGTTAACCCTTGCTGCAAAGGCTTCAAACTCAGGTTCGGTTGGCAGGATAATGCTGTCGGGGGTGAAGGTGATGCTGTGGAAGAATTTTTTGACCAGAGCCTCGGCTTCTTCGCTCCACTCGCCGGCCAGTTCGGCGGTAATACTGTCGCCCATACGGCGACCGCCGAACAGGTGATCTATTTTATCAAACAACTCATCAAGGTTACGGATTTCGAAATCCTTACCCAGTTCCAAACGCATAATGCCGCGATAGGTATCGGCGATATTTAAACGGGTCACCGTGTCGCGATCGGTTATTTCAACGTAAACTGCTTTGGTGAAGTTCAGCATCTTATCAAACTCATAGTTATGGATGCCTTTTAATGTGCCGCTCATTACAATCAGCAGGCGGTAAGGTAAATTTAAAACGCCCATGCCGTAACGGAAAACATCGCGCTGCTCAAACCGGTGGAAATACATATCCTGATCATTATTAACTACGCGGATATTATCCAACCGGTTAGGCCCGGCGCTGCTGTACTTGCCAATCTTGTTCATACCGGGAATCAGCAATCGCACTTCATCGTTCGATTCCAAGATGCCTGCCAATATCCGGCCTGCCAGCTCTTTTTCGCCGCCATGCGTAATGCTGGTAATGTTTTTATCATCGCGCCAGATGCTGAAATTGAGGTGTTCGCTGCGCCATTTTACTTTCAGTCCGAATTTATCGGCTGATGCTTTGATCTCTTTGATTAGTTTTTTATAAGTGCTTAAAGCCAGCATGGGGCAGTTAAGCGGGATGGTCCTGAACTCCACGTTGCCCGGCATATCGTAATATCCCTTGCCATGATTTTCGGGCGTACCGCGAAACTCTAAAAAGCCATGCATTTTATTATAAACGTCTATGTTCAGCAAATGCTCGGGCGATGTGGCGTGCGTTATCGCATCTAAAATATTTTGCGCCCGTGTTTTGCCTTCTTCGGTACGTGCATTTTTTAACTTGCGCAGCGCGTTGTTATAGTATTCCTGCTTAACCGCAGGCAGATCTATCTCCTCAACTTCGGTAGTGTTCAGTTCCTGTTCTATCCCAAAAAGAAAAGTTAAATTGCTGTTCTTTTGGATCTCTTTATAATACGTTATCGCCTTTTTTTCTACCGCGTTCATCAATATGTTTTTTTGAAATTTTAGTTTTGGGTACCGGTTGATCTTGAAAATCATTCTGTTAAATCAAGCGGTAATAGACTGTCAATTTTCAAAAGATATTTAAACTGAAGCCGCAGATTATATTATCAAATTGATAATAAACGGATGTGAAATTGGGTTGACGAAAGCACTGGCTTAACTTTGGGAGGGTTTTAATGAAATATTGATATTAACCGCCATCAGAAATAAAAGATGTTCCGAATTGCGATATTTGAATAGATAATCTGCTGACCTGTATGATCAAAAGCTTTTGCTTAATTATTTTCGCGGTGCTATTGTGCGCGAATTTCAACGTTATTGCGCAAACCAAAGCAAACAAACCCAATTGGATACAACCCGGCAAAGGCAACCGCCAGCAAACCTGGGGACTGCATAACGGCATTGTATTTAGCCTGTGGCCAAACGGTGTGGAGTCGACAGACAAAGGTACCGGCGGCCCGCGTGGATTACTGCGGATAGGTTACGAATACCAGGGCAAAGTTTATCTGATCAATTTCATAGCCATTGAACCTGTTGTTGAGGGCCGGATGGAGTTCAGTGAGATTTCCCCATCGGCAGTGGATGGCAAATGGGGTAAACTGTTGTGGACGGGCGACAACGAAAAAGCGGATGCCTACGACCCCGCTAATTACGGTAAAGGCATCATATCCCAGCCTGACCCGCAAAAGCCCGATGTAGAGCAACTCACCCTGTATCTTTTCACCGAGCAGTTTTTAAATAAAGCCAACCCTTACTTTAAAATCAGTATTCGCAGCGATAGGCCGGACGAGATCTGTTTCGAGATTTTTAACAAAGCCAACAGCGCTAAAATGGACAGGTGTGCGCTAACGGCTACCATGGGCAATTACTCGCGCCTGCGCCAACTGTATCTAAATAACGAGGTGATTGATTCAAAGAAATTATACGCGGGTTATTCAGGTATCGATTTTATTGAGAAAGCGGCTTATCCGGCGGATCGATTTTTGAAACTAAAAGATGGCAGTCCTATCGCCATCGCATCGCCAAACGAAACCTTTACCGAACTATCATCTTGGCCGGCGGGTAAGGCTTACGCCGATAGAATAGGGTGGAAATACCGGGCACCTGTGAAACTAACGCAGTACTGGCGTAAGGATGCTTCAGGGTACGACCCATCGTTGCAGATCAGGGTGAACGGTCGCGCTAAATATTGGGCGGTGGCCAGCCGGGATACCAGTCAATACGTTAACCTGCCCGGGGGACCGGCATTCGAAAATTTTGAACTGCGCGAGAAATATTATCCCGGCCAAAAATTCATTTTCGGACTTACCCACAAAACGCCGGAAGAACTGCTGAAAGATTAGATGCTAAGATCATTGATCATCTGCTGAAATGCCTGTTCAGCGCTTAGGTATTTATCCAACAGGCACAGTTGGTTTTTGGCCCGCATTAAATTATGCCCCGGATACTTAGTTTGGTAATACACGTCGCCTTTTAAAAAATCGGTTAAAAACCGTACCGCCTGCATATAGATCATAAACTTGCCCGAGTAGATGAACAGCTCTTTCTCCCGGTCAGTCAGCACATCGCCTATTTTACTCATATAACCTTTATAAATCGCTGCGAAAAAGTCCTCTCTTACAATGATTTTACTTAAATCTTGTTCCTCTTCGTTAGCCTCACTTAGGTAAGTACGCATCATATCGCCTGCGTCGCTGATGTAGTAACCGGGCATCACGGTATCCAGGTCGACTACCGCAAGGCCTTTATCATCCGCGTCAAACAGCACGTTATTGATCTTGGTATCGTGATGGATCACCCGCAACGGGATTTCTTTGTTTTGTACGATGTTACGATAAGTGTCCGCAATATTTATGTATCGATTTACCAAATCTATCTCTGTTTGCGCCTCGATTATTCGCTGCTGATCTGCATTTGCAACAGCTTGTTGAAATTGACTGATCCGTAAATCCAGGTTATGAAAATCGGGCAGGGTATACTTCAACTGCGTGACGTCGAAATCATTTAACAAGCCGGTAAATTTGGCAAACTGGGCGGCTGCTTCAATGGCCTGTGCGGGTTCGGTTAAAAAATCAACCGAGTGCGATCCCGCTATAAAAGGCAACAGGCGGAAACAAGCATCGTTATCAAATACAAGATATTGACCATCAACTGCAGGTAGAGGCGCGGCAAATAAGTAGCCCGGCGCATATTGCTTTAAATAAGTATCTAACAGTTGTAGGTTATCGGCAATAGCCTGTGGTTGTTTAAAAATGTTGGTGTTGATGTGCTGTAAAACGTATTGCCCATCCGGGCCGGATATTTTCCAGGTGCGGTTGATCAGCCCCGAGCCGAAGGATTCTATAGTGTGAGTTTCAGGATTTAGTCCGTATGCTTTTAATACCGGTTGCAGCATGATTAACAGATATGGTTTCCCAAACATAAATAATAGATAGCTATTGCGCGGATTAAAAAAAGAACGATATTTAAATTTCAGGGTCGGGCCTCTCGCGGCTTGCATCAAATCAAAAACAAAACCAATGGAAAGAAGAGAATTTATTAAAAGCAGCACCATAGCGGCGGCAGGATTAACCATTTTACCTTCAGGAGGCCTTTTTGCGGCCAAAACCAAAGTCAGGCTGGGGTACATCGGCGTCGGCGCGCGGGGCATGAGCCATATTTCGGAAGGTTGCTTACGCGATGATGTGGAAATTGTAGCTATTTGCGATACGCAGGAACGATCGTTAAAAATCTGCCGGGAATACATCGCCAAAAAAGGTCGCCCGGCAGCCAAAGAATACACCGGCGGGATAGATGCTTATAAAAAATTACTCGAACATAAAGACATTGATGCGGTGATCATCGCCACGCCATGGCAGTTTCACCATCCGCAGGCCATCGATGCCATGAAGGCCGGTAAATATGTTGGTTGCGAAGTGATTGCAGGTTTAACTGTCGATCAGCATTGGGATATCGTCAATACATCCGAAAAAACCGGAATGTCTTATATGACGCTGGAAAACGTTTGTTACCGCCGTGATGTAATGGCCGCCCTGAATATGACACGCAAGGGCCTGTTTGGCGAAATAGTACACGTGGAAGGTGGTTACCAGCACAACCTGCGCGAGGTATTGTTTAACGATGGCGTGAAAATGTACGGCGGCGGTGTAAAATACGGCGCTGAGGCTTACAGCGAAGCCCAATGGCGCACCCAGTTCAATATTGATCAGGATGGTGATCTGTATCCTACGCACGGTGCCGGTCCGGTTATGCATTATGTGGATATTAATGCCGGTAACCGGTTTACCAGCCTGGTTTCCTTCAGTTCAAAAGCCCGTGGATTGGCTGCTTATGCAAAAGAAATTGCCCCGAACAGCCCTGCCGCCAAGCTGAACTATAAAAACGGCGACGTTACCCAAACCATGATTAACTGCGCCAACGGCGAAACGGTATTGCTGACGCATGATGTGCATTTGCCGCGACCATACTCCTTAGGCTTTCGCGTGGAGGGCACTAAGGGGCTGTGGATGGACGTAAATAAAAGCATTTATATTGATCATCAATCTAAACAAAACGATGCCTGGGACCCGGCACAAGATTGGTTTGATAAATACGATCACCCGCTTTGGAAAAAATATGCCGAGGATGCCGCAGGTGCAGGTCACGGTGGGATGGATTGGTTTGTGTTCAACGCCTTTATTTTGGCAGTAAAAGAAAGTAAGCAAACACCTATCGATGTTTACGATTCGGTTACCATGAGTGTCATCGCACCGTTATCGACGCAATCCATCAAAGAGGGTAACAAAACTTTGGAATTTCCTGATTTTACTAAAGGCAAATGGAAGACTAAGAAGAATACTTTCGCGCTTGATGATAGCGGATTTTAGGGCTTAAATAAAGCTTTGTCATTTCGAGCGATAGCGAGAAATCTTATACATTACGCTTTGCAACGACGCAAATCAAGACGTATAAGATTTCTCCCTTTGGTCGAAATGACAAAAGCTTTTTACTTCGCGTCCAGCTCCGCAATAGTCCAGTTGGTGCTGCGGCCCTGCGTTTTGGCGCGGACTTTCTTCACATCATCCTGCGTAACCACTTTGGCTTTATTGCCCAAATCGTTACGGATAAAGCTCAATACTGATGCAATGTAGGTATCATCGTTAGCGCCTAAGGCCGGCATTACATCCGGGTAGGCTTTGCCATCGATAGGGCCTTTTAAACCGTGCAGTAAAATCTTGATCAGCTTTTCCGGGTCGCCGGTTACGTATTTGTTGGCATACAGCGCCGGGGCCGGGGTGCTGCTGCCTACGGTGATGCCCTTACCATCGGCGCCGTGGCAGGTTTGGCAAAGCTGTTTAAATATCACACCGCCATCTAAAACCAGTTTCTTTTCCGATTCTATCATCGCCCTTGCACGGCGGGATGATGCTTCTCTTTCAGCCACAAACCGATCATATTTATTTTGCGATGCCACAAAGGTGGAATTACTTGCCGGGCTGTTTTTCAGGCTCGCAATAATAGCATCTGCTTTTTGAGATTGAATAAACCGTGAAGTTAAACCCACCTGGAAACGTACGTTAGGGTCGGCATCAATTTTTAAAGGATCAATTTTGGCTAATACCTGCTCGGCATCGGTAGCAATAAAATCCTCGCTGGCCCAAATGGCCGTTTTGCGAACGGTAGCATCGGCATCGTTAAAGGCGTAAAATAAAACGTCTTTAGTTAATGATCCCATCCCGTTTAAGGTCCATAACGCATGGATGCGGGACAACGGCGTAGCGCCGGTTTTTACCATCGACTCTAATGCAGGAACGACTGATTTGTCGTTACGGAGCACCAGCAGTTTCTGGGCATTATCACGCCACCAGCCGTTAGGGTTACCCAATTGGGTTACCAATTGTGCCGATGTTTCGTTAAGCAGGTCAGGGCGTTTTTTATCCAGTTTAATACCATCGTAAACCACGCGGTAAATCCGGCCGCGGCCAATATTTTTATCCAGACCTTTTTTCATGATCTGCGGGCGCAGGTAACTGTCAGACCGGGTCCAGTTGCCTTCCTGGATAATGCCGTGGTACATATCCACAATATATAAAGCGCCGTCGGGACCGGTAGCAGAGTTCACCGGACGGAAGTTTAAATCAGATGATGCGATAAATTCTTCTTTTTGATACGCGTTTACCAAACTGATTTTGGCATTGGTATTCACCACCTTAGCGCGACGAATTAACCGGCCTACAGGCTCGCAGATGATCAAATCGCCTTTCATATCTGCCGGCAGTTTATCGCCGCGGTAAATGGATTGGCCGTTACACGCCGTAAAGTGATTCAACGTACTATCCGTTTTGCGGTAACGCTGAGGGCCACCTTGTACATCGGGCGTAGATACAATCGGCCAAACCGCCTGGAACTCATCGTTAAACTGATCGTTAAAGTTAAAGCTGCCATAATGCGGCATCTGCTGGAAATTGAAAGCAGGATTCTCGCCACCGGCTGATGAGAAGAACAAACGGCCGTAATCATCATTAGCCAAACCCCACTGGCCACCACCCGATTCAATCATCGGCGCGGGGATCAGCTTGTTATCCATGAAACGGTAACGCAAAGCATCAACGGTCACATAAATGCGGTTATCCAGGTTCCAGATCAGGCCGCTGCGCTGGTGCTCCAGGTTACGGGTATCGGGCACATCGGTTTTGTAAACGATGGTCTTTTTATCGGCCTTACCGTCGCCGTTGGTATCCTCGTAGCTGTAGATGTTTTCGTTATAGGTTTCGTTAACTAACAGGCGACCATCCAACGGTAAAATCATCCGCGGAAGCAGCAGGCTATCGATAAATATGGTGGATTTATCCATCACACCGTCGCCATTGGTATCCTCTAATAACTTAATGCGGCTCAGCGATTTGTTTTCGCCCGTGCCGTCAATATCCTGCATGTAGGTATTCAGTTCGGCTACAAACATGCGGCCGTTACCATCCCAGGCAATGGCTACCGGTTCGCTCACCATGGGTTCGCTCGCTACCAATTGCAGGTGATAACCTTTAGGCAGGTAAATATTCTTCATACTTTCCAACGGAGATTTTGGTGTCGGGTCGGGGTGCATGTTCACCATAATCCGTCCCATCGAATCCCTTTTCACCGGGTTAAGTTTAACGTAGCGCGGGGTGCTGCAGGTGTACAAAACTGCGGCGCTTAAAAACAGGATGCTAAATGATAGTAAATGTTTTCTTTTCATATTGTGTGATGAGAACGATTGTTATTTTTTTGATGCTTTTTTACCCATGGCGTACTGTATGCCGCCTAAAATATGTTTAAGATATAACGGATCGGCGTACGATTCATCGGTGTGGCCCAACTCAGTATAGAAAGCCCTGCCGCCATCAAAATCATGATACCAGGCCATCGGGTGGTTTTCGCCCATCTTTAGGTTATCTCCCTGTTGGTCGTAACTTTTTTCATCGATTTTTAACAGCACGTGCACATTCTCCGGCGCTTTTTTAAAGGTGTACCATTCGTCAGTGCGTTCCCAAACTTTGGGTAAGTGTTTGGTGGCAATGTTTTTATCATCAACTACAATAATCTTGGCTTTCTGCTCGCGCGGGTGGCCTTTAAAATATGCGCCCGACAGTTCACCGTACCAAGCCCAATCGTACTCGCAATCGGTAGCGGCGTGGATGCCTACATAGCCACCACCTGCCTCGATATACTTTTTAAAGGCATCTTCCTGTTCGGCGTTCAGCACATCGCCGGTGGTACTCAGGAAAATCACCGCAGCATACTGCTTTAAATTTTCGGTAGTGAATTTAGTTGCATCAGTAGTTTCATCAACCGCGAAGTTGTTTTCGGTCCCCAGTTTTTGAATGGCCGGGATACCCTTGGCAATTGAGTTGTGGTGAAAGCCCGCCGTTTTTGAAAATACCAGCACTTTCGGCATGCCTTGCGCGGTCGCGGATGTGATATGAATGAAATTTAGGGTAGTACACAATAGTACAGTTGCAAGGGTATACCTATAAACAGTTTTAAGTGTCTTTTCCATGTTGATTTATGAAGGTGGTTTAAAAGTATCTGGTTAGTTTATGCAATCGATTGCATTGTTTAACAATATTAAGGAAATTAATTGCACAAATGCAAATTGTTACGCGGATTTTACAGAAATAGATTGGAGAGTTCTGTCAATTGCCGTTGGCTTTAGCCAACGGATTGATGGAGTTATAAAAGGGCTTTAGCCAAAATCACGAGAAAGTTTGGCTAAAGCCCTCTATATGGCCAATACTCCCGTTGGCTGAAGCCAACGGCAACGAAAAAAATTGTAGGTGAGCATGAGCAGCTAAAACTGCCCACTACTAATACTCCCTCACCAGCAAACTATCCGCGAAAGCGCGAAGATATTGCTTGTGTGTAGTCGGCAAATCCAGCTCATCTAAAGTTGCAAAAGCCTTACCCGCGTAGGTTTGTATAGCCTGCGTGGCTAATTCGCGGATTTGAAGTTTGTTGTAGATGGCCGTTACGGCAGCAACTTTGCCTGTAGCATCCTGAGTGTTATTTAGCCAGGTTTGCAGTTCGGCAGCGTTTTCGGGATCGGCCAGTTCAAGGGTTTTGATGAGCAGGAAGGTTTTTTTGTTGGAAATGATATCCCCGCCTACCTGTTTACCAAATTTATCGGGATCGCCGTACACATCTAAAATGTCATCCTGAAGCTGAAAGGCAATGCCTAACTGCTCGCCGAAGGTATAGATTAGTTCCGCATCCTTTTGACTTGCGCCGCCAATCAAAGCACCTATTTTTAGCGCGCCGCCTAACAGCACCGAAGTCTTCAGGCGGATCATATTGATATACTCATCGGCCGATACGCGGTCACGGCTTTCAAAGCTCATATCAAACTGCTGGCCTTCGCAAACGCCGGTGGCGGTATCGTTAAAAATATCCATTACCGGGCGAAGGATAGCGTCATCAACCTGCAGCATTAGCTTATTGGCTTCTACCATCATGGCATCACCAGCCAGGATGGCAATGTTATTATTCCAACGCTCATGCACGGTAATTTGTCCGCGGCGCAGGGGGGCTTTATCCATAATATCATCATGCATCAGCGTGAAGTTATGGAACACCTCAATAGCCAGCGCAGCTTTCAGGGCTTTGTTAACATCGCCGCCGAACAAATCGCAGGCCATGAGTAGCAGGGCAGGGCGCAGGCGTTTGCCACCCAGCGAGAGGATATATTTTATAGGCTCGTACAAATCGGGTGGTTGAGTTGGGTAGTGTAACTCATCAACCGCGTTTGTAATCAGGGCTTGTAATTCTTGTAAGTCTTTCATTAAAATGCTCAAGTCATGCGCGGACGGTTATCAGTCGCGCTTCCCCTCTTGAGAGGGGTCAGGGGCGTGTCCTTTCTGCATAATGAAGGACACACCCCTATTAAAGTTAGTGCTGTACGCTATTGCTATTTATCATTTTGTCATTGCGAGGTACGAAGCAATCGCGGATAAGCAAAGCCACTCGTCAAGTTCGCGATTGCTTCGTTCCTCGCAATGACGTGCTGGTGGTTAATCCAACACCAAAGAAAAATCTATCTGCTTCTTAGTAAGATCCACATTTTTTACTTTGATGCGCACCTCATCTCCCAACTGGTAAACCTTCTTTTTACGCTGACCAATGATGGCGTAATTTTTCTCGTCTAAGGTATAAAAATCATCACTAATATCGCGCAGGCGGATCATCCCCTCGCATTTATTTTCGATGATCTCTACATACATACCCCACTCGGTAACGCCCGAAATAATGCCGCTGAAGATACTGCCCACATTATCTTTCAGATATTCAGCCTGTTTGTATTTGATAGAGGCGCGTTCAGCATCAGATGCTTTTTTCTCCATGGCCGAACTGTGCGAACACATTTTTTCGTACTCCTCGGCATTGGCCGATTTGCCGCCGTTTAAATAGCTGAATAGCAAACGATGCACCATCACATCCGGATAACGGCGGATAGGCGAGGTAAAGTGGGTATAATGATCGAAAGCCAAACCATAATGGCTTGCGCTTTTGGTTGTATAAATAGCCTTGGCCATGCTGCGGATGGCCAGGTGAGTCAGCACGTTCTGCTCTTTTTTACCCTCTACGTCGGTCATTAAAAAGTTAAGCGAACGGGCAATCTCCCTGTCCGATTTCATGTTTATTTTATACCCAAACCTTGCAGCGAACTGCGCGAAGTTGCCCAGCGTATCAGGATTAGGCGAGTCGTGTGCACGGTAAACAAAGGTGTATTTGTTTTTGCCCTTGCCCAGTTTGCTCACATATTCGGCCACCTTGCGGTTAGCCAGCAGCATAAAATCTTCAATCAGTTTATGGGCGTCTTTACGTTCTTTCACGTACACGCCGGTAGGCCTGCCTTTATCATCCAGCTTAAATTTAACCTCGGTAGTTTCAAAGCTGATGGCGCCGTTCTTAAATTTAGCATCGCGCAGTTTGTGCGCTAAGGCGTTTAACTGCAAAATTTCTTCACTGTATTCGCCTTCGCCTGCTTCGATGATTTCCTGTACTTCTTCGTACGCATAGCGCCGATTAGAATGGATCACCGTTTTGCCATACCATTCGGTAATGATATGCGCTTCGGCATCCATTTCAAATACAGCAGCAAAACAAAGCTTATCTTCTTTTGGTCGCAGTGAACATAAGCCGTTTGATAGGCGCTCCGGCAGCATCGGGATCACCCTGTCTACCAAATATACAGAGGTGGCCCGTTCAAAAGCTTCCTTATCCAAAGCCGAATTAGGTACGATGTAATGCGCCACATCGGCAATGTGTACACCAACCTCAAAGTTGCCGTTATCAAGCACTCGGTACGATATCGCATCATCAAAATCCTTCGCATCAACCGGGTCTATAGTTACCGTCAGGATCTCCCTGAAATCACGACGTTTGGCAATTTCTTCGGCGGTGATTACGTCCGGGATGGCTTCTGATTCCTCTTCAACTTCCTTAGGGAAAGAAGTAGGGAAACCATATTCGGCCAGAATGGCGTTCATCTCGGTATCGTTCTCGCCCTGTGCACCTAACACCTGCTTAATGCGACCGATAGGATTTTTAGCCTGAGGCGGCCAGTCGGTTATTTCGGCCACGGCTTTGATGCCGTTTTTGGCACCGTTTAAATCGGCAATGGGGATAAAGATATCGTGCATCATCTTCCGATCGTCGGGCACGAAGAACGCATAACGCTCGGATAGTTTAACAATGCCTGTAAACTCGGTTTTAAGGCGTTTGATGATCTCAATCACCTCGCCCTCTTTGCGTTTGCCTTTGCTTTTCTCGTAAACGTAAACCTTTACACGGTCGCCGTTCAGGGCGTTTTTTAGCTTACGTGGGGCAACGAAGATATCGCTCTCATCGGCGTCATCAGTTACAATGAAAGCCGAGCCATCATTAGTAAGGTCTACCTTACCTTCAACAAAGGTTTTTAGTTCAACCAGGCGGTATTTACCCGGGGCAATCTCTTTTAGAGTGCTGGCAAAAGCTTCGTCTTTTAATATTTCAAGGATAACTTTACGTTGTTCTTCTTCGCGTATATTCAGGGCAGCAGACATCTGCTTGTAGTTCATCGGTTCATTTCCATTCTTCTCAAAAACATCCAACACCATCTGTGTCAGTACGGTTTTAAAAGTAGAATTGCTTTTCTTTTTAGACATATATTGTATTTGTAATTATGCTAAGATACGTAAAGATGAGTGAATAGGTTATTTTACGCACCGTAAATGACGGTGGAGTGTTATGATAGGGCAAGGTGAGTAGTTGGAGACTACGGGCAAAGTAGTCTGAAGTCAGAGACTTCAGACAGCAATAATTTTTAAGCCCCTCTCCTTTGGAGAGGGGTTTGGGGAGAGGTGACTTACAATTTCACACCCCTCAAAAATTCCTCAACACACAATCGCTTTTTGCCTTCCAACTGTAAATCGCTTATGCTTAAAAAGCCGTCGGTGCAGGCAAATTTCAGGAAGGTTTTATTGTCTGATAAAAATGCGCCGGGTTGTATGCCGGGTTCGGTATGCTCTTTGGTACCTGCGTAAACTTTCAGGGTTTTATCGTTAAGGTTAGTAAAGGCGGCAGGGTACGGACTTAACCCGCGCACCATATTGTACACCGCATCAACCGGTTGGTTGAAGTTGATCTTGCAATCGTCTTTAAAAATCTTAGGTGCATGCTTAAACTCGGTGATGCCGAAATTCTCCTGCGGATGTTCCTGGTATTTGCCGCTTTCAACCGCTTTTACAGTTTTTACTAATAAGCCGGCACCTTTGTTCATCAGGCGGTCGTGCAGTTCGCCGGCGGTTTCTTTCCCCGTAAGGGTAACCTTTTCGGTGAAAAGCACATTACCGGTATCGATATCCTGTTGCAGGAAAAAAGTAGTTACGCCGGTTTCTTTTTCGCCGTTAATCAGCACCCAATTAATAGGAGCGGCACCACGGTACTGCGGCAGGAGCGAGGCGTGCAGGTTAATTGTACCCTTAGACGGCATACTCCAAACCACTTCAGGCAACATGCGAAAGGCTACTACTACCTGTAAATCTGCTTTCAGGGATTTTAGTTCGGCTAAAAATTCAGGACTTTTCAGTTTTTCGGGCTGTAATACCTTCAGGTTATTGGCCACTGCGTATTGCTTCACGGCCGATTCGCTCAGTTTCTTTCCGCGGCCGGCTGGTTTATCGGGTGCGGTTACCACGCCAACTATATCTGCGCCTGCGCATATCAATTCATCTAAAGATGCTACTGCAAACTCGGGGGTGCCCATGAATACTATTCTCATATATCGATGTTGTCTTTTTTTAATCTAACCGGGAAGCGAATTATTTGTACAGTAAATACTTTTGCCTCATGGCTTTATACTGGCTCAGTTTAGGCTCCCAGCTTTGGCGAATTTGCTCTTCGGTTTTACCGGCCTCTATCTGTTTTCGCATCTCTTCCGATCCGGTTAGCTTGGTGAAATAAGCGTTGAAATAGTGCGCTTTATCGGGCGTTTTCTTGTATAATTCCAGTAACCAGCTCAGGTCTAATTTACCGGTTTTAAATAGTTTATTCGTGTCATATTTACGTAAATCTAAACCGTAACAGGTTTGGCCTTTCAACGGCGGATTATCGCTTACGCCGGCTATAGGTTGTGGAATAAAAGAGAACGAATACTGATCTTTCAGCAATGGGCTCCCTACTACCTGGAACGGAAATTCGGTACCGCGACCAAGGCTAAACGTAGTCCCCTCGAATAAGCAAATGCTCGGGTATAACAATACCGATTGATAAGTGCTCAGATTAGGCGATGGATTAATCGGGATTTTATACGCCATGGTATGGGTATAGTTAGCCACTTTAATTACCTTGATTTTGCATTTAATGTGATTTTTTAACCAGCCCTCGCCGTTAATCATCTGGGCATATTCGCCCAGTGTCATCCCGTGACTGATGGGGATGGGATGCATACCTACAGACGAACGGAAAGCAGTATCTAACACCGGGCCATCCACTAAATAGCCATTAGGGTTAGGTCGATCAAGAATCATCAACTCGATATTGTTTTCGGCACAGGCTTCCATTACGTAGTGCAGGGTGGTGATGTAGGTGTAAAAACGAGCGCCAACATCCTGCATGTCAAATATTAAAAGGTCAAGTCCTTTCAAATCATCGGGACGGGGTTTATGTTTACGGCTGCCGTAAAGTGAGAGGGCCGGGATACCGGTTTTTGGGTCGATAGTATCCTCCACTTTGCCGCCATCCGCCGCATTGCCACGGAAACCGTGCTCGGGGCCGAAGATCTTTTTAACATCAACCCCTAACTTTACCAGGCTATCCACACTAAAGCCCAGGTTTTTACCGATAACCGATGTTTGGTTAATCACCATCCCAACCTTTTTGCCTTTTAAGTAGGGCAGATACAGGGCGGTTTGGTCGGCACCGGTTAGTATTTTAGCCTCAGCCTGTATTTTATTTGCGGCTGATTTTAGCTTAGCAATCCGCTTTGTGGTATGATGCGGTAATGATTTGTTAGTTTTTGGCTGTGCGAAACCGGTAAGGCCTGCTACCAGCGGTAAAAATAAAAGCGACTTTATTTTCATTTTGTAGATATTTAAGAACCTAATGTATAGGCAAAATAAAGGCATTTTCGCCGTAATTCTGCATCTTTGCTAAAATACAAAAAAATACCTGCATTGAGTTTTTCAACGTTCATCGCATCCCGTATCAGCTTTAAATCAAAACGCACATTCTCTAAACTGATTGTGCGGATAGCCATTATCAGCATTATGCTGGGATTGAGCGTGATGATATTAACTGTTGCCATTTTAAAAGGTTTTAAGCAGGAAATTCGTGAGAACGTGCGCGGCTTCGGCGGCGATATCTCTATCATCAAATACGATCTCAATAACTCGTACGAGAACTCATCGCTGATTGCCGATAAAGCGCTGATCCAACAGATCAGATCGCGCTACTACGTGGCCAGCATAGCGCCGGTAGCCAGTAAAGCAGGCATTATCAAAGCCAATAACGAGATAGAAGGCGTAATGCTAAAAGGCGTTGACAATAGTTACGACTGGCAGTTTTTTAGCCGGAACATGGTATCCGGGAAGACGATTAACCTGAAGGATACCGTCAGCGGGATTAATCCCATTATGATATCTACCTACACGGCAAACCGTTTAAAATTGAAGGTGGGCGATAGCTTCCTGATGTATTTTATACAGGAACCTTTAAAACGGCGGAAGTTCACGATCAGCGGGATCTATGATGCGGGGGTGGAAGAAGTAAACCGTACTTATGTTGTGGGCAGCCTGGCCCTTATTCAGCGCCTTAACAATTGGAAGCCGGGCGAGGCCGGAGGCTACGAAGTACGGGTAAAAGATTTTGATCAGCTTAAACAAATCAATAGGCAGCTGAAAGATCTGCTGCCGGTAGATCAGCGAACGATAACCATTGAGCATGCCTACCCGCAAATATTTGAGTGGCTGAAACTGTTAGACGCAAATACCCAGGTATTGCTGATCCTGATGCTATCGGTAGCGGTAATTAATATGATATCGGCCCTGCTGATTATGATTTTGGAGCGCACCACCATGATAGGGATGCTGAAAGCCATGGGCAGCACCAACTGGAAAATCCAACAGATATTTTTGTTTAACGCCATGTACCTGATTGGCCTGGGCTTGTTGTTTGGTAACTTATTAGGCGTAGGGTTGGGCCTTATTCAAGCTCATACCCATTGGTTTAAGCTGGATGAAGCATCGTACTATATGAAATTTGTCCCCGTGCAGTTAGAGTGGTTTGACGTGGTTGTGCTGAATGTCAGTACGTTGATCATTTCGCTGCTTGTGCTTATCCTGCCGTCTATGCTGGTGAGCCGCATCTCGCCGGTGAAGGCTATTAAATTTAAGTAGGATTTAGATTTGAGATATAAGACGTGAGAAATGAGACAGGAAACTCCTGCTCATATCTCACGTTTATTTTTTATAGGTGGTGAAATTCAGTTTCAGGTTAATACCACCCGCGCCAAACTTAATTTGCTGTGCACCCAAACCACTTAGTGGGTACTTTAAAAATGGCTCTACCACCAAGCGGTTGTTTTTACCCACAGAATACCCCATACCAAATGATACGTTCAGCATTTTGGCAAAGTAGAAGTTGCCGAAATTGTTTTGCGTGGTAGTGGTTTGCGCCACCTGCCGCGCGTTTGCTGCATATTCGGTAGTGTAGGTTTGATTGATAAACGTGCCCGAACTTAAGCCCGCAGATACATAAGTTTCGCTTTTACCCGGATTAAATTCGTACTTTAAATTCACCGGAACATCTAACCCTATTAAACTGGCGCTGTAATTTTGCGGAGTTGAGGGCGTTAAAAAACTATCATAGCCTAAAGATGAGATGGAACTGTTGTACAAGCCTGAAGTATTGAGAGCGCTCCCTGCCGGGTTTAAGCTTGCCCGGGCAACATCGTTTGATGCGGAATTATTGCTACTCTTACTGTAATCATAATTTAAACTGTTTTGTGCGATAGCAACGCCGGTTGATAGTTTCAACTTACGGGTAATGCTAAAATCCGAACTGACACCGGCCCCTACGTTCACTCTGTTATCGCTGCCGTTGGCGTAGTTAAAGTAAGTGGCTGCGTAAACGCCTATTACTGGTTTTTTATCTTTTTTAGGACTGGTCTTTATATCCTTCGGATTATTAGCAGTCTCGGCAAATAATTTGGCAAGGGCTTCGGCCGATGTTAGGGCTGGTTTAGTTGCCGCTGGTTTATTAGGATTTTGGGCGATGGCCTGGTTGGGATTACTAATGCTATCTGCTCCTGTGGCGGTTATTGCATTAGTCGTTTGGCCGGTTGTTGTACTTGCCGGTTTGTTGCCTGCGTAGTTATCCCCGCCAACCGGTGTTACCCCGTTGGTAGTGGTGGCCATATTTTGAGCGGGCTGCCCAACTGCCGGTTGATTGACGTTAGATTTACCACTGCCCTGACTAAGCGCTGCCCCGCCTGATTTGGTTTTTGCTATCGCGATAAGCGGCTGTTTGGTAACTGTGCTTGCCCTAATACCTGATTTGCCGTTTGATTGTCCTTGGTTGATTGAAGTTGTTTTAGCCACAGAGTTTATTGAAGCTGTATGTTGCAAAGTATCTGCTTCTGTAATAACGGCAGGCTGCTCCGGCTGTTTGTTAGCCGGTTTAACATTTACAGCTACTTGCTTTTTAACATCGGCAGGGCCTTGCATAAACCATAAACCAAAGCCCAGTAAAAGTACCGCAGCAGCGGCGTACCACCACCAAATCAGTCCCCGGTCTTTCTTTTCCTCAAGGAATTTTTGGCGCAGCAGGGCCCAGCCTTCATCGGCAGTGGTATCCTCGTAATTATCGAATACCTCGGTAATGCGGGCGCTTAGCCTTTTATTTAATTCTTCTTCTTCCATTAGTTATCGGTAACTAATAATTTCCTTAATCTCTCTTTTGCCCGGGCCAGGTATGTGCGCGATGTACTTGCGGGTATACTTAGCTGGCCGGCTATTTCATCATGGCTGTAGCCATCAATCTCGTACATATTAAAAACCGTGCGCTGTATAGCGGGCAGTTTTTGCATTAGTTTTAAAATATCCTGCGCGTTAATACTCTCGACTATAAAACTGCCGGAAGTAACAGGCGCGGCATGTTCAAGGTCGGTTGTGAGCTGGTGTTTTAGTTCGCGCCGACGGCTGTCTATCGCGGTGTTTACAACAATAGTGCGCAGCCACGCTTTAAAAGGCTTGCTCATATCGTAATTGTTCATCGTGTTAAATACCTTTATAAAGCCATCGTTAACAGCTTCAAGGGCATCATCACGGGTTATACAATAGCGCAGGGCAACACCCATAGCAAAGCCATAGTAATGCTTATACAGCATTTCCTGATGTTTAAGGCTGCCTTTTTTGCACAGGCCAATCAAATCCGACTCGGCCATGCCTGCTGGTAGATGCATTAAGTATATATAAGCACAGGGGTTTTGGCTATGCCGCCCTGTCAATTAAAATTATACGCAGGATAGCGACATAACGCTACAATCAATTAAAAAATAATTCAAAAATAAAAAAGGAAGACCGTTTTGATCTTCCTTCATTTATAATATTCAATAAAGCCGTTTAATATGCTTTAAGGTTGTAGTTAAATTTCAAGGTATCGCCCTGTAAAGCTTGTACTTTTAGCGCAGTACCATCATAAGTATAAAGATAAGCGCCGGTGAGATGCACTTTTTTACCATCGGCGGTAGCCAGGGTGTTGTCGCTAAAAGCAAGGTAAAAGGCATCTAAATTATAAGTTCCTTTACTGCCTGCATGCACGGCAGATGTATCGCCGGTTACGGCAAAGGCCGATAAAACAGGGTCTAAGGCTAACTCGATATTGCAGCTCAGGGTATCGTACTTTGAATTACGGGTATTGTAGTGGATCCGCGAAAACAAGCCTTTAAACCTGCCTGATGGATAGATTACTTTGACATCGGCGTCGTTGTTTTTTTTAACGCAGCCGGCAACCAGCATCAGGGCAAAAGGAAGAGCAAAAAGTATTAAAGTAAAAGTTTTTTTCATATTGGGGTCGTTAATAACAATTGGTACGCATAAAGGTAGTAAAACGCTACTAAGGGCAGTTTATTTTATAACTTTTTTGCTTCGTTCCAAAAAATATCCATCTCGGCCAGGGTCATATCCTGCAGCTTTTTGCCGTTCTCTTGCGCCTTACTTTCCAGGTACTGAAAACGTTTAATAAACTTGCGGTTGGTTTTCTCCAACGCGTTTTCCGGGTTGATATCGATAAAGCGGGCGTAGTTAATTAATGAAAACAGCAGATCGCCAAATTCGCCTTCGGCTTTTTCATGATCGATTACGGTATCGTCAGCAGCGTTAAATTCGGCTTTAAATTCCTGCATCTCTTCTTCTACCTTTTCCCAAACCTGGTTTTTGTGCTCCCAGTCGAAGCCGATACCACGGGCCTTCTCCTGTATGCGCGATGCTTTAACCAGCGCCGGAAGCGAAGCTGGAACCCCGCCCAGTACAGATTTGTTTCCTTCTTTCAGCTTGATTTTTTCCCAGTTACGTTTTACATCATCCTCGTTATTCACTTCGGTATCGCTATAAATATGCGGGTGCCGGTTAATCAGCTTATCGCAGATGCCGTTCAGTACTTGGGTAATATCAAAATCCTTAGTTTCTGATCCGATACGGGCGTAAAACACCAGGTGCAACATAATATCGCCCAATTCTTTACGGATTTCTTGCATATCGCCGCTTAAAATAGCGTCGGAAAGTTCGTAGGTTTCTTCGATGGTGAGATGGCGCAGCGTTTCCATGGTTTGTTTCATATCCCATGGGCAATTCTCGCGCAAATCGTCCATAATGCGCAGTAAACGTTCAAATGAGGTGGCCGGTGTAAGGCCAGTATCAGGAGGGATGATGGGCATGGGGTAAAGGTAGGGGTCTGAAGGTTAAAGTCAAAAGTTAAAAGTAAAAAGTCGGGAAGTCTATGGTCGATGGGACATAGTCCATACCAGAAAGGCAGAAGAGGAAACAATACGGAACTTTGTCATTGCGAGGTACGAAGCAATCGCGAACTTGAAGAGCGGCTCGACTAATCCGCGATTGCTTCGTACCTCGCAGTGACAAATCGGTTTATAAAGGCGACTTCGTCGCCCGCAACATTTCTCGCTTCCCCGGCGCGCCGGGAGCTTTCTCAACTTTGAGTCCCAACGCTTTCAGCATCCGTTTTAAATTGCCGGTGATGGCGTAGGTAACAAATACGCCGCCCGGTTTTAGGAAACTGACGGTGTGTGCTATCGCTTCCTCGTTCCACATTTCGGGCTGGTGGGCAGAAGCAAAGGCATCGAAGTAAATGATATCGTAAAGTTCGTCGCTTTTAAACTCGCTTAGCTTGTTGTGGGCGGTTTTAAAGTGGCAGTAAGGGTTAACCTGTACCAGGTGATTAATAGACGAAGGATACCAACTTTGAAAATCATCCCAGATCTGGGGAGCAACATATTCCTGGTAGCCTGTCTGACTGATCATGGTATGATCAAGCGGATAGGCTTCAATACCGGTGTATTCCAGTTTAATTTGTTTTTGGGTGCAATAGTCGGCGCTCAGTAAAAAGTTAAGACCTGTGCCCAAACCAACTTCTAAAACTGAAACAGATTCAGCATCAGTCCCCGCCAAAAAATACCGCAGACCAGAGTTTAAGAAAACATGCACACTCTCTTGCAAAGCCCCGTTACGCGAATGGTAGTTCTCGCCAACCGCAGGATTATAAATGGTTTTTGAACCATCGCCGGTGATGACGAAAGATAGATCGAGCCCCCCGGCCCCCTGAAGGGGGAGCTGGTGGTGAGCATTTAAATCGTTATCTTCCATATCATCGCTTTAATTTTACTCCCCTTTAGGGGCGGGGGGCTTTCTAACTCCCCCTTTAGGGGGCTGGGGGGCTTGGCTTATAAATACTGGGTAACCACTTCGCCCATATCATAAACCGGCACATTGGTGATTTGTGTGGCGATAATGCTGCTTCCTGCGGCCGAACGGTATCCTGCCGCGCAATGTACCACAATGGGTTTATCGGTTGGGATTTCGTTTAAACGTTCGCGCAGTTCGGGCAGGGGGATGGTTAAGGCATGTTCAAACGCAAGGCCGTCGTTTATTTCGCCCCAGTTGCGGGCATCTATAATGGTATATTTTTCAGGATCAGTTTCAAAATCTGCAAGATTAAAAGCAGCTGATGGTGTAGTCGCCAATTCAAGAGGTACTACTTGTGCCGATTTTATATTTTTTTCGTAACCGATCTTCGCGGTTTTCCAGATCACTTTTTGCAGGCTTTCCTCATCGGCAGCCATCAGATAAAAGGATTCATCGGGGTTGATGACCGAGCCTAACCAGGTTTCAAATTTACCGCCATTCTGTAAATTGATAGCTCCTTTAATATGGCCTTGTTTAAAGTCGGCAGCCGGGCGGGTGTCCACAATAAGTACGCCTTCTTTAAATACCCGATGATTAATGCGTGGAACCGCGGCGATGTTCTCTTCTAAGTTTGATGCGCCCTGCTTATTCAATTCTACATCGTAACCGAAATAGCGCGGCATAAAAGGCTGATCGGCAGTGAGTAATTCAACAAAATCTAATTCATCCATCAATTGCAAAGCGTAATTCTCCCTAATCTCGCGGCCAATGGTGCTCTGCAAATCCGGACTCATATTTTTACCGCAAAGCGAGCCGGGGCCATGTGCGGGGTAAACCGTTACGTGGTGTGGCAGTTTCATCAGCTTATTGCGGGTGCTATGGTACATCTGGCGGGCCAGGTCTTCTTTTTGGGCGGTGATATTGCCCGCGCTTTCACGCAAATCGGGCCGACCGACATCGCCTACAAACAAGGTATCGCCGGTAAACAGGTCGGTTTGTTTGCCGGTTTCGTCTTCCACCAAAATACAGATAGAATCGGGCGAGTGGCCGGGCGTGTTGATGGCAATCAGTTTGATATCACTTAGGGTAATTATATCGCCGTCGTCAAAAGTTTGGTGCGGATATTCGGCGCCAACCAGTTTGCTTACGTAGATGGTAGCCCCGGTAGCCTGGTGAATTTCCAGGTGCGAGCTTACAAAATCGGCATGCGGATGGGTTTCAATTATACCGACAATATCGCTTAGATGCAGGGTAGCAAAATCGTAGTAAGGCTGCGGATCGCGGGCGGGGTCTATTACCACCATATTGCCGTTGCGAATAATGGCGTACGATGCATGGGCCAGCCCGGTATCATAAAATTGATGAATAATCATTTGCCCGCAAAGATAGCGGTTTTAGTTAATTGGGATAAAGAGGGGATGATAGTTTAAATGTCAATAAATGTAAATAGTATCTATGGCGAAAATTTTACCACAAAGGGCACAAAGCTAATCATACGTAACAAGAGCTTTGTGCCCTTTGTGTTAACCTGCAATGCAAGTCTCCGTGGCCTTTGTGGTTAATTCATCGCTTTAAATTACCTCGGGCTTTCCTTCTTCGCCAGTTCCTTCAAATCTTTTAAATTAGTCGGGATCGGGTTATCTTTCAGTAATTTGGCAAACCAAACTAAATTGGCGGTCATCCAGCGTAGGGTGTAATTGGTGAACCACCATTGTTCGCCGCCGGCTTCTACGTAGTCTTTTCCAGCGCCGGCCATGCCTACCCAGTAAGTGTTTACGTTGGGCGGGATGGTAAAACCGCTTTCCTGCATAGCCCAAAGTACCTGTGCTGCGCAGGCATGGGCGCCATCCTCGTTACCGGTGATTAAACAACCAGCTACTTTATTATATGGGAAAAACTGACCATTCGTTTCGTCCGATAGTTCTTCATCATGAAAGATCGCGTCCAGCCGCTCAATCAGTCGTTGAGTGGTTGATGCGATATGCCCCATCCAGATGGGGGTAGCGATGATAAAAATATCACAGTCTTTAATCTTCTGTAGTATGCTTGGCCACTCATCACCCTTGCCCATGTCTGATTCGGTGCCCGGTTTAATATCATAATCTACCAGGCGAATCACCTCGATATCCACACCCTGATCCTGAAACTGGCTGATGGCTTTATCAATCATTGCCCCCGTGTTGGTAAAGTCGGGCGATGGTTTTAATGTGCAATTAATGAAGAGTGCTTTCATGTTGGGATAACATGAGGTAGGGAGGATTTGTTTAGGATGAAATTTCTTAGGAGATCAAATTTTACATCTTTATTCAAATGGTTTTTTAGTAAATTTGAATTATGAGCGTACAATTTGTCACCAATGCCAAAGGCGAGAAAACCAGTGTACTGGTACCGTACAAGGAATGGAATGCCCTCAATAAAGAGAAAGAACACCTTAAAGCTAAATTAGAAGAAGCTGAATTGATGTTGAGATACAAGCACGCTATTAATGACGCTAAATTATTTGAACAAGGCCAATTGAAAACATATCCTATTTCTGAATTGCTCGATGAGTTATGAAATCCGTTACAGCGATAGTTTTAAACGGGCAGCTAAAACGCTCGGTAAAAAATATCCATCATTGAAACAAGATCTTTCCGATCTTATCAAAGAACTATCTGAAAAACCAGACATCGGAACGCCACTTGGCAATAACATGTTTAAGGTTAGGATGAGCATTAGCAGTAAAGGCCGTGGAAAATCGGGCGGCGCAAGAGTTATCACTTGCGTGGTTTATAAAAATGAGCAAGTGCTTCTTGCTGATATATATGATAAAGCCGATTACTCAACTGTTGATGAGCAAATCATTTTAAAAAACCTAAAAGCAGAAGGCTTCGATCTTTAAAAACTTCCCCACATCTGCCCTGTTATAAACGTCAATTAGTATTTTCACGCCATCAATTATAACATGGAAAATAAAACCATTGCCCGCACTTTTCGCCTGATGTCGCAACTGATGGAATTGCACGAGGTTAATCCTTTTAAAATCAAATCCATAGCCAACGCTGCCTTTAAACTGGATAAGCTGCCCTTTCCGCTGGCAGGTAAAACCCTGGCCGAACTGGAAAAGATTGACGGCGTAGGCAAAAGCATTGCAGGCAAAGTTGTTGAACTGTTAGAGACCGGCAAAATTGCCGAAATGCAGGAGCTACTGGCCGATACACCCGAAGGCATTGTGGAAATGCTGGGCATTAAAGGCATCGGTCCTAAAAAAATTGCCACCATTTGGCACGATCTGGGTATCGAAACCGTGGGCGAACTTTACTATGCCTGTAACGAGAACCGATTGATTGAAGCCAAAGGATTCGGACTGAAAACGCAGGAGGAAATCCGCAAGGTGATTGAATACCGCATGGCCAGCAATGGTAAGTTCCTCTACGCGCAGATTGAAGCCGAAGCAGAGGAACTGATGCAATTGATTAAAGAGACTGTCCCCGGTGCCCTGATTGAATTTGGGGGAGAATATCGCCGTAAGTGCGAGATCATTACCGAATTGGTGATTGTAATTGGCAGTCGTGACCAGATCTTGCTGGAAAATACACTTTGCAACTCGGAGATCCTGCAGAACGTCAAACAAAACGGCGATCATTTAAACGGCGAGTTGCCAAATGGTTTATTGGTTGATTTAGTTTGCGTTACCAAAACCGATTATTTTAAAACCCTGTTTGTACAAACGGGTACCGATAAGCATGTGGAAACCGTGCTTGGCCGCATTTCGGATGCGGTAGATATCCCGACCGATGAACAGATCATCTATCAAAAAGCTGGCCTACAATACATGCCGCCCGAACTGCGCGAAGATGACCGTTTTATTGAGTTGGCCAAGCACGATAAGTTGCCGCATCTGATCACCGATTTTGATCTTAAAGGCACCTTACACAACCACAGCACCTGGAGCGACGGCGTTAACACGCTGGAAGAAATGGCCCTGTACTGCCGCGATACTATGAAACTGGAATACCTGGGTATTTGCGATCACAGTAAAACGGCCGTCTACGCTAAGGGACTTTCGATTGAAAGGGTACTGAACCAGCATGAAGAAATCGATAGCTTAAATAACAAACTGGGCGGCTTCCGCATATTTAAAGGTATCGAGTCGGATATTTTAGGCGACGGATCGTTGGATTACCCCGAAGAGATTTTGCAGCGTTTTGATTTCATTGTAGCATCGGTACACTCCAACCTTAAAATGAGTGAAGAAAAGGCGACCGCCCGTTTAATTAAAGCAATTGAAAATCCATATACCACGATATTGGGCCACCCTACAGGCAGGCTATTGTTAAGCCGCGAGGGGTATCCGATAGATTATAAAAAAGTAATAGACGCTTGCGCGGATAACGGCGTCATCATCGAAATAAACGCCAACCCCCTGCGCTTAGACCTTGACTGGCGCTGGCAGCAATATGCCTTAGAGAAAGGCGTTTGGCTATCCATCAACCCCGATGCACACCGCACCTCCGGTTTTCACGATATGAAATACGGCGTAATGGCTGGTCGTAAAGGTGGATTAAGTAAGGAGATGTGTTTGAATGCGTTATCGGTAGGGGAGATCGAGGCGTATTTTAAGAAGAGGAAGCCATAATCAATCTTGTCATTTCGACCAGCGGGAGAAATCTTGTACGTATGATAAGCGTTCGCGCAAATCATATCGTATAAGATTTCTCAGTCACCCTCGGCACTACCCGCGCTTCGTTCCATCGAAATGACAAGAATTAGAATAAATAGATTTATATCCGATATTTACACCATGAATACCTCTTTTAAAGAAACCATCCAATCAAAAATCATGTCGCTGGCCGATTTAAAAACGGTTGTCGACGGCTGGAAAACGGCGGGTGAGAAGGTGGTTTTTACTAACGGCGTGTTCGATCTGCTGCATATCGGGCATATCACTTATATGGTTGATGCGGCATCGCTGGGTACCAAACTGATTATCGGTTTAAACTCCGATGCTTCGGTAAAGCGGCTAAAAGGCCCCGAGCGCCCGGTGAACAATCAGGACAGTCGTGCTTTAATGCTGGCTACCATGTTGTTTATTGATGCCATTGTGATTTTTGAAGAGGACACCCCGCTGAATTTGATCACCACCCTAATGCCGGATGTTTTGGCCAAAGGCGGGGATTATACGGTAGAAACCATTGTAGGCGCTAAAGAGGTAATGGCTAACGGCGGCGATGTAGAGGTAATTAGTTTTGTAGACGGTTTTTCATCAACCGCCATCATCCGTAAAATAAGGAACGTTTAATTTGATGAAGATCCTGGTTATCCGCTTTAGCTCGATGGGTGATATTATTTACACTACGCCCGTAGTGCGCTGTATTAAAAAACAACTGCCGGATGCCGAGGTACATTTCCTGACCAAGCCCGCCTACAAATACATTTACGATAATAACCCTTACGTTGATAAATTGCTGCTATTGCAGGATCAATTATCGGCCACGGTAAAAGAGATTAAGGCCGAACACTACGATTATATTATCGATCTGCACAGCAACCTGCGTACGGCTATTATTAAGCTGCGTACGGGTATTAAATCATCCACCTATAACAAGCAGCGATTAAGCAAATGGCTCAGCTTAAAATTTAAGTTGAAACTGGTGAAGCCGGTACATTTGGTAGACAGGTATCTGAAAACCGTCGAGTTTTTAGGTGTAACTAATGATGGAGGCCCGATAGATTACTATATCAAACAACAGCATAATCTTGCTGAACTACTCCCTGCATCGCATCAAAAATTTGTAGCCTTTATTATAGGTGCCGCGCATTTTACCAAACGGATGCCGAATGATCAGGTTATTGAGATCTGTAAACAAATTAATTTGCCTGTAGTGCTGTTAGGCGGACCGGACGTGAAAGAAAACAGCCTGGTAATTGCCGAAGCATTAGGCCCTAAAGTTTACAATGCCTGCGGTATTACCAGTTTAGATGAATCGGTATATATTGTTTCGCAAGCGGAAAGCGTTATAGGCTTCGATACCGGGCTCACCCACATTGCCGAGGCTTTTAATAAACCAATAGCATCGGTTTGGGGGAGTACCGTCCCTGAGCTGTTGGGCGTACAGCCTTACATGGTGAAGCAAAGTTTAACAGCAGGAGTGGTATTGCCTTGCCGCCCGTGTTCAAAGTTTGGACGGCCAAACTGTCCGCTGGGGCATTTTAAGTGTATGAAGGATATAGACGGGCAAAGTATTGTAAACTTTATAAATAATTAGCAGGGCGTTAACCCTAAAAATTGCATATTTAATTCAGATGAAAAAGATAGTTTTTTTAAGCGTGGTTATTGTTCTGATGAGCGCTTATGCTCAGGCCCAGCGTAAATGGCAGTATGGCTTCAATATAGGCGGCGGTTTGGGCATTCAGCAGATTGATAACAGCAGCGTGATTGATAACAGCGCTATTCGTACTTTCAATGCCGAAGCTTTGGTTTATATCCCGGTTTTAAAAAACTATTACCTGCGCACCGGTCTGGCTTATGTAAACAAGGGGACAACCATTCAGGAAGATGCCCTAACTACCACCAACAAAATAAGTTATATCGAACTACCGGTAACGCTGGTACGTAAATATGATATCTCTACTTTGGGCAAACTTATTGCCGGCGTGGGTGGTTATTTTGCCATGGGCGATAACGGTACCATCACTTACGAAACGCCAAACAGTAATAGCTCAAACTATATATCGTTTGGCGAGGATCAGGACTTTTTAAAGTACGATGCGGGCATAAGGGTAGTAACCGGCCTGGAATTGAACAACCGCCTAACGTTTAACCTTGGTTACGATTTTGGTTTGACCAATATTGCATCGCAAAGCCTGAAAGATGCGGGCTATACAAGTGTCTACAATCGCCAGTTTATTATTGGGTTGGGCTTATTATTTTAAGAATGAAAAAACTAATGTTGATTAGGCATGCCAAAGCGGGCAGCCATGATATGAACGACTTTGACCGGCCTTTAACCGATAAAGGTAAAGACGATGCTGCTTACATGGGCGAAGTGCTTAAAAAAGCCGAACTTATTCCCGAATACATCGTCTCGAGCCCGGCCTTGCGTACCAAAACTACGGCAACTATTGTAGCCAATGGTATTAACGTAACTAACATAGGGTACGATCAGGAAATCTACGATGCTAATACCCATCAGCTATTGCACTCCATCAATCATATTGCGGATGATTACAGCTTTGCCGCTTTAGTAGGCCATAACCCCGGCATTAGCCAGATCTTGTACGAACTAACCGGCGAAATGCGCGATATGTCGCCCGGCGATGTGGCCCTTATCGGCTTTGATTTCGACGAGTGGGAAATGGTACATACGGATACCGGCAAACTGGCCTGGTACGGATCGCCGAAGGGTAGGTAGGGGCAGGATTGCCGGTCGGTGGGCACTTTGTCATTGCGGGGTACGAAGCAATCGCGGATAAGCAGAGTAGCTTTTAAAGTTCGCGATTGCTTCGTACCTCGCAATTGTAAAGGTTAAGTAATTCGGTAACAGAATTAGCTTTATATAATTAAAACCCGTTGGCGGAATTAATTCTTATCAATGATTGCTTCCAAATCTTCGTATAATAGCAATCCATTATCAGAAAATTTTTCGATGTCTAATAGTGCAAGCACTTTGAAATCG